>Ga0209056_10000004_pt1 | contig 199239 bp, 233 predicted proteins | sample GraSoiAngelo_114_FD_185876 | JGI IMG/M metagenome (GOLD analysis project Ga0209056, IMG submission 185876) | Grasslands soil microbial communities from the Angelo Coastal Reserve, California, USA - 14_0903_13_40cm (SPAdes) (version 2) | ecosystem: Environmental > Terrestrial > Soil >... | reverse complement strand
TGAGACGCCAGGGACCAGTAGGTCTCCATGATCCGTTTCTTGATCTCGGCCCTGGCTGAGTCATCCACGACCGGTGCATCCAACAGGTCGTACAGCGACATCAGCTCGGTCATGACCGCGGCCGTCATGATGGTGGACGGCCCGATGAAGCCGTTGCCGTTGGGAAAGAGATCACTGGCCGCGACGTCGGCCAGCCGAACCGGGGTCGCCGCCCTGCCGGCGATCCGTGGCGGCTGGCTGCACCATATGCCGATCGACTGGCCGTGATAGGCCAGTTTTGCCTCGTACGGTCCATCGAAAAGAGAAGCGCCCTCACCGTCGAGTTTGTTTTCCTGAAAACAAATGGCGGTCTCCTTCCAGGCAACCAACTCGGTAAGGAGAACGTCCACCCGGCACAAAAGCTCCGTGGCGCTCTTGCACGGAAAGGCCAGCTCACGAAGGGCGCCCAGAACGGCCTGTCCGGTCGTGCCGTCGGGGACGGGTGGTAACAGGGCCAGTACTGTGCTCTCGGTGTCTCGACTCACGACGATTTCTCCTCTTTCGACACCACACGTACCAGGGCGCGTGACTTGCCCCAGGCGAGCTGGTAATCACCGCGAACGTCCTTGACACCGTGGGCCGGCCTGGTCTTGCACAGGACCGTACCGTCGGGCTTGTAAGCGCCGCAACTGACGTAGTTGCTCGGGTGGCCAGCCCTCACGGAGAACTTGACGACGCCTATATCGCCCAGCGGCGCTTCCGTCTCGAACAGGGCGAGGCCCAGATCTCCCTCAGACTTGCACACGCCCAGGGCCGCGGCGCTCGCTTGCTGGATGTCCGATTCGGTCAGAGCGATCACGACATCGGGAACGTCACAAGGGCCTTGTTCAGGCGACGGTGTCACCGAGCCTGGCGTCGCGTTTAGCTGCACGTTGATGCTTGGCAGGGCCTCGGTCGCTTCGATGACCTGGGAAGCGACCTGAGGGGCCACAGCGGCCTCCAGTTCGTCCAGGAACGCGTCCATGCTCGGAGGCAAAGAGCCAGGGAGAGAAGGGCTTTTGAGCCAGTCAGCGACGGTGTCGCCGTAGCCGGCGATCAAGGCCAGAGCGTCACCCTGGGACAGGTGATAGTCGGTCATCAACTTGTTGATCCTGTCAAGCGCGCCCACGGGCTGCTCCTCTTGCTTTTCGTTGCCTGGTCTCCTGGCCGACCAGGGACCTGAAACGGGCCTATGACCCAACATGGCAGATCACCAGCCCTGCGCAGCGGATCAGTTTCCTGGCCCTTGTGCGCAGGGCTGGTCCGTGTACGTCAAGACCACGCTGTATCCAGCCAGGAATAGAGCTGTTCCAGTGGCGTGAGTAAGGGCCCAGCTCCTGGACCAGGAACAGACGACCTGCGTACACGTAGGGCGTCCAGCCGCACAGCTCCAGACCGATGATCAAGTCGAGTAGCGAAGGACTCAGAGGGCACAGACCAGGCATGAGTGGCACGTCGTTCATGATCGATCCACGAGATGGGGCGTCTGGGTGGTGAGTGGATGATAGCGGTCGTTGCAGAGGACATGACCAGCCACGGGCCTGGGAACTGAGCTGTCGCCAAGGCTATTGGTTGGCTTGTGAACTGTTGTTTGAACGAGCTTGCCTTTTTTCTTTTCACGCACGTGTGTGATTGCCGAGCCGTTTTAGTCGGCTCTCACACACGTGTTTTTGTCTCTTCGGAAAAAAGAGGGGGTCCAGGGGGATTCCTCCCCCGGTAAGGTATGAGCTCCAATTTGTCAGCAAATACCTTATCTGTCTTTTAAGAAGCCGTAAACCCTTACAGGACAACAGGTTGTGGAACACCGAAATGGGAAGCGAATGCCACAGTGGTTGTCGCTGGCGTTGAACGAATGCCACCGTGGACCAGGCCGTTTGTTGAACGAATGCCACTGTGACTTGCCAGGTGAGAAGTTTGTGTGGGGGTGTATGACGTCTGGTAGAGTTACCAGTGGCGTGTTTGAGCAACGAAAAAGGGCGATTTTGAGTAGCGAATGCGCCGGTGTTCGGCAAAAACGAGTAGTATGTAGGGGTGTCTGCTGACTGACCCACAAACGCGTGTACACGCCCAGGTCAGTCCTGGCTTGTTTTCCGGATCACCATGAAGGGACCTATGGATCGCTTCGAGCTAGCCCCCAGGCCGGGTGAGAGCGTGTATCTGCCGGTTGTCGTACCGGACTTTGTTCTGTCACCGCCTTCTCCGAAGGTGCTGATTCAACTTCGCGCGGACCAGCCGGGAAAGACGCCGCAACGCGTCGAAGACGTACTGACCTACCTGTGTCTGGTGGCTGCGCAGGCCGACTTGCCGGCGAACGGCTTCGTGGTTGACTACGAGTCGCTTGGCAGGGCCGTCTGGGGCCCTGATCTTCGCCCGCCACGCTGGCAGGTGAAGATCAAGTCGTTGCTTGCGCGACTGGGGTGCTACCCGGAGCCGCATAAGGGCTGCCCTGCCTACTGCGGCCTGAAGGGCGCGCAGACCTGGCACTTGCACCTTTCGGTGACGTTGCCCACGGACGTAGCTCCCCTCTTGCCTCTTGCAGGCCCGTTGAAAGGCACAGGGCAACGACCGCTCTACGCTCCGCTTCTGCTGCTAGGCCGCGCGGCTGGGATGTTGTTCGACGACGTGCGCGTTCTGAGTGCCATCCTGTCCGAGTCGCGGTTCAGCCTGGCGGGTGAGCCTCGTCTCACCACACGAAGAAGGGTGTTCCGTTTCGACGGCTCGCACCCTCTCAAGGGCGGCTCACCCCTGCACGTGTTGCTGACCAAGGCCATGTTCTCGTCCGGCGGCTACCTGGACCAGGACATGGTCAGGCCAATCGTTGACAAATACCTGTCGTCCCTGGTCAGGCTGGAAGAATGGACCGGCTTGTCGGTCGTTGTTTCGCGGTCGAAGAAGGTGAAGTGCTCGGCGTCAAAGGCCCTGGCCTTTCTGCGAGCCAGAGAGGGCCTGCCGTCGGCGGCGATCGGCGCGTGGCGCGTGTCTATCACCGCCAAGGCCGACTTCTTCACGGCCCTAAAGAACAAGCTCCAGGAGCAGGCCAAGGTCATCCTGTCACCGGACTACTCACCAGTGGACGAGAAGGAGAGACGGGCGGAGTCAGGTAACAAGCCAAAGGAGAAGTTGGACCAGGAAGAGCTTCGTCGGCGTGTTGTCTTGTGTCTCAAGGAGATGAAGATCAAACAGACGGCCCTGGCGAAAAGGCTGCAAGTCACGCGCAGGGCCGTGTGGGGCTTCGTACATGGAAGGACGAACTTCCGCGAGACCAAGGCCGTACTGCTTCACCGCTGGCTTTTGGCCCTGGGTCGCTAGTCCAGGTCAGCCACGCCCTCAACGTCAGGCGCGGCCTTGTTCTTTTGGCCGCGCTGAGGTGGCAGAGCAATATCCAGGTAGGCGCTGTCGGCCTTCGAGACCATTCTTCCCAGGGATGGGTTGAACACCATGTCGGGCGACCGATCCGGCGTCGTAGAGGAAGACGTCGTCTGCATCAGGTAGGAGTACGTCTTGAGTTTTATGGTCCACTGCGCAGGCGGCCCGAGCTGGTCGGGCCAGTGCTCCAAGGCGAACTTGAGCGCCCTGGCGTACACCTCGTCGGGCAGGAGAGGGCACTCGCCACTGACGATCGGGGAGGCGAGATACTCCGCAGCACCCTTGGCGAACAGGAGCGCCACCGCGTAGTGGGTCTGGGGGAACGTGGCTTTGGACTTCATGGTCACCAGTTTCGCTGCCGGTTCTTCCTTTCCGGCCTTTTTCTCAGCCTGCGTCGCGGTCCTTTCGCAGCGCGGGCAGATCCCTTCGCCCACGCCGGTATTGAAGCGGAACACCTGGCTCTTCTCAGGGATGGGCCTGCCGCAGACGGCGTGCTTGCCGTCGCGGGTGAAGTGCCTTCTGGACCAGCGGCCAGGGCCTTTATGGCCCATGCTCTGCCAGGCCACCCACTCACCCGTCGCTTTTTCCTGGTTGCTCAAGTCGAAATCTCCTCAGCTCTCTTGATGACGACCACCAGCTCCGTGAACAGATACCTGGGCGAGCGCGGCCCGTCGGGCATGACGTAGGGCTGCCCGATCGCGTTGAGGTGGTGGACCTTCGCCTCGTAGGGCTCGTCCCAATCGCCGTAGATCGCTAACAGGTCGCCGGGCCTGAGGCCCAAAGCCTTGTAATCGTTGGTTGCCATGTCATCCTTCCACAAGCAGGGCTACTTTCCCCAGGCTGATCGCCTTGTCGATCTCTTCCACCCTCACGGCGTGCTCCTCCATCCTCAGGATGAGAAGGGCCCTGAGGGCCAGGGCCGCCTTCTTCGCGCTGTAGAAACAGCTCTCGAGCTGTCTGGCCGCCACAGGCAGGCCGTCATGCCCGCGGAAATGGGCGTAGGCGAACCTGTCCACGTACCAGAGCTTTCCCTTCTTGATCCTCCCTTGGTCATCGAGGTAATAGACGCACGCGCCCGCTTTGGCGTCTTTGCGCAACATAGGGCTTTCTCTCCTCTAGTTCTCGTCCGCGGCGAGGACGACGCCTCTTTCCTTGGCAATCAGCGCGAGGGGGTCTCCCTCCAGCGAGTTGTTACGCAGGGCCTTTTCCAGCTCCCCTTTGACCTCCAGGAGCTTGCTCTTCCAGAGATCGAGCGAGCGGCCCGACTCGTCGAACATGGCCAGAACGTCCAGGGCCCTGGCGTGGGACAACTTGAGCTCCTCCACGCCCTCTCGCTGCGAGTCGGCCAACTCGTGTAGGAGACCGAGCAGACCTTGTCTGATGAATTTCTGGATCGCCTCGTGGTACTTGGCAGCCCGCCACTCTTGGGGTGACTCAGGCTTGAATATCTCGGCCGCGCGGTCTACGACCTGTGAAACGATCGTGTCGGCCAGTTGTAGCCAGCCTGTAAGGCCGATAGAGGCCAACCTGACCAGGCGATCTTTGTGAAGAACGACCTGGATCTCCTTCTGGTCGAAACGCTCCTTACCGTCCAGTACGCGTACGGGTGACTGGTCCACTGAGTTGTCAAACACCCCGACGTGGTAACGCGTACCCAGGTAGCCATGGCTCTTCTCGTAGAAACTCAAGGGCAGATGTTCTGTGAGCGCAGTGCCAAGGACCTCTTCCTGAGCGGTGAGCTTCCTGCGCTCCAGGACCTCTACGTGCCTGGCCACGGTCTCCAGGGCCTCCGCGTGGCTCAAGAACTTGAACAGCCGCGCGTGGTAAGAGCCGAAGAATCGGTTGAGGCCGTTTACCAGGGCCTCTGGTTCGGTGTTCGTGCGCGAGCAGTTCCGATGGTCTATCAAATAGAAGAGCTTGAACTGGTTGGCCTTGACCGCTAGATCGTGTCTGCGAGGGGCCACCACCACGCGTAGCGCTTCACAATGCTTCGAGCAGGCCTTGTGAAGCCAGAGAGCGCTGACCCACTTGCGATTATCCGTGGGCGCATAGAAATAGGGCTCTGAGAGGTCGTCACTCTCCACCCCGACGTCACCGGCGAATATCTTCCGTATTCGCCGTTCTCTCTCCTCCACGTAGAGGTGTTTGCGTGTGCTCGTCTTCTTGCCCGAAGAGCTTTTCTTCTTGGGCCTGCCCGCGGCCTGTATCTCTTCGAGAAGGCGAGCCCTCTCTTTCAGCATGGCCTCCTTCGCCTCGGTCCAGACCGGGCAGTCGTCCTTGGGGTCGTTTCTCGCCGTGTTCAGGCGCATGGCCAGGTTCGTGACCACCGTGCCGCCCACGCCGTACTTGGAGTTGGGCCAGGTGGCGACGTGAACGCCGACGTTGTAGAGGTGAAGATCGCCCGTGAGGTTGAAGTGCCCCACGAACCAATCGCCATCTACCGACCACTTACCCTCGCGAGCGCCCTGAGAGATCCTCTCGTTGTCCAGGAAGACCTTGGTCTCCACGTACTTGACGTCGCGCTTGAGGTCGGCGCGCAGCCTGGTCAGGTCGTAGTTGGAGAGCGGCCTGTAGAGGTCCACCTTGACCGTGCAGCCGGGCTGGGCCTCCTCGAGCTCTTCGAGGCGATAGGCCAGGCCGTCCTTGTCCAGGTCCACGGACATCTTCCACCGGTTGCTCGTCCAGGAGCAGGCGCCGTGCGGCATGAGCTGCCCGCGGCCCATGCGAAAAGCGCCGAACTGCTTGGCCTCCCTGGCCTCATGCGGCCTGCCGAAGGTCTCGAAGTTGTTGACGATCTCCTCTCTGCTCGCGAAGCCCTTGCCCGGGTCGGCGATGCTCAGCCGCGAGAGGGACGTGGTGATGTAGACCTCAGGGGCGCCGGCGTCGATGGAGTTCTGCACGGCCTCCAGGATGGCCCGGTCCACGCCGCCGGTCTGGTCCCTGATGACCTTGGCCAGTAACTCTTCGTGGGCGCGGAACTTGCGCAGCTCGCCGTTCGTGTTCGTCATGGTCGTCCTCGCAACGCTTCTCGAAAACAGATCTTGCACTTGGCGCAGGTGACGTTCAGGCCAGGGCCTTGCTCGTAAGGGCAAACAAGCGCGCCCCCTGCGCGCTTGACTCTCTCGCCTGGTAAGTGGCCTTCATCCCGGAACACTAGGTCAACCGGGAAGGCCGGGGCCGTCTCGCCCGCCGTGAGCATGTAGGCGATCTTCACGCGCGGAAGCGCACATTCCGGTGGCCCTGTTTCCTTGTCCGTGGAAAACCAGGCCTCGACGTTGGGCTCAAGGGCCATGCCGGCGAGGACGGGCATTATCTCCCTGTCTCGCCAGGAGCGCGTGTAGAAGTAGAAGGCCGTGTGAGGCAGCCGCCTGAAGATGCGCCAGCAGGAGATGGCGTAGGCCTGAGAGTAGAAATCGCCCGAGCCGTGTACGCGCAATACCTGCACCGCGCGCTTCTTGAGGACGGACACAAGCCAGTCTTCAAAGTCGGCCCCGTGGCTGTATCGCAGGTTTCGGGCCAGGCCCATGGTCACGCTCGGCATCCGGAAGAAGCCGGAGTTGGCGTAGCACAGCTCTTCGCAGAGCTTGCTCCTGCCTGGACAAGTGGTCACCGCCGGCAGGTCCCACACCCAGAGGATGTCCTTCTTTCCTAGTTTCGTGTTCCCGTGTTGTATGTCGCCATGGTCTTCTTCACGCGGCCGTACCCTGGCCGCAAGCGGGAGAGCGAACGGCATCTCTCGCGGTCCCTTTTCAGGGTTGTCTTTTGTTAAAAAAACGTTAGCCGGCGGCCTTGACCAGACCGACGACGATAGCTATCGGCAAAGGCGCGCTCTCCACCATTCCTGTCTTCACGTAGCCTCGCCAGAAGGCGCCTTCTTCACTGATGACCATTGAGGCCTCGTAGACGAGCACGCGGTCGCCTTCAGAGGGCCTGACGGGGTCAGCCAGTTGCCTGACGCCGGACTCCGGCTTGACGCCTGGTAGTGGTCTCAGGCCCTGAGGCGCGCGCCTCAGGAACTTCAATCTGTCCACAGGCTCCGTGAAGACGACCTCGGAGGCGTCCTGTCGGGAATCAAGGAATGCCCTGTAGCTCTTGAGCCTGGCCAGGACATCGGCGGCGTGCGGCCCTTTGAGACTAAGGACGACGCAGGCGACGCCCTCGTCAGAGTCATCTCTGTCGATATCGAGAACGAGGATCACGGTTGTCGCTCTTTGGCGTGCAAGTGCGGGCGCAAACCGTCATCCTAGCAAGGACGTCCAAGTTAACTGATGTCTTCGAGTGCCTTGTTGATCTCCTCGTCCGTCTCGTCACCAGGCCACTTCCCCAGCGCGCTAGAAAGAGCGCGAGCGTTTCTCTTCGCGCGGTCGGCCTCGCGCTCCAGGATGATCGCGGCAAACACGCGGACCCTCATCATTACCGCGGCAGATGTTCATTCATGGCGCGGACCCGCCGTTCCTGCTCCTCGCGCATTTTCTTGAGGCTGTCCCTGAGCGGGGACACGGGCGGCGACAGGAAGGTCGCGGCGAACAGGGCGGCGTTGATCGCGCCAGGCCGGCCGATCGCGAAAGTCGCAACCCCCGGCGGCATCTCCATGAACGGCTGCACGAATCGGTCGATCGAGGCGACTTGCCCGGTCACGATGGGAACGGCGAGGACGGGCAGTAGCGTCGCGCGGGCCACCCTGCAGGCCAGGCCGATCCCTTGATCCGACCCCGCGATGAAGGCCGCCGCCCCTTCGTCCTCGTCCTTCGCCACGGCGCGCGACAGTTCGAGATCCGTGACCGTCTCCCCAACTACGCGAAAGTCGTGAAGCACCCCGAGCTTTTCAAAGTGACCCGATGCGTGCCGAAGAACCTCGTGCTGCGGCCCCCTCTCGGCAAGCACAACCACCTTCCTGGCTCGAAACTGGTTCTTTCCCGGCCGCCCAGGCGGGAGGTCCGGCCGGCCGGCGGCCAGACGGGCGCGCAAGGCGTCGTTCTCAAGGGCGAGGATCGAGGCGGCAAAGCGCGCGGCGCGGTCGGCGCCGGCAGGCCCGATGCCTACCGTCGCGACTCCGACCTCGGCGGGCATCTGCATGATAGACAGCAGGGCGTCCACGCCGCGCAGCGGGGTAGCGACCACGGGCACGCCGATGACGGGCACGATTGTCTTCGACGCCGTCATCCCCGGCAGGTGAGCCGCCCCGCCGGCACCGGCGATGATCAAGGCCAGGCCTTTCCCTTCCGCCTCGTTGGCATACTCGAACAAGTAATCGGGGCTGCGGTGCGCGGAGCGGACTTGCACATCGCATTTGACCCCGAGGTCCTTCAGGGCGTCGGCGGCGTGGCGCATGGTCTTTAAGTCGGAGTCGCTCCCCATGACGAGGCCGACGACCCGATTGTCCGTCTCCGCCGCAATCTCTTCCACTGTCGCCTCCAACATCGACCACTCGCTCCAAGCGGGCCACATCCCGCTCGCTACCAGTCGGGATTGTAAAGGCGGAGCGACCGCACGGCAACCGAGAGGCGGCTGGGGCGAGTGGTCATGCGCAGCGGCGGAATGTTGTCCTGCGGATAATGCTTATAGACGGACTGGCCGGCCTTCCCTTTGCGCCTTGCCCTCTGGCGGCCGGCCTCGATCATGAACGCTGCCGCCGTCCCCCTGGCCCACCCCTCCCCCTGTGCGCGCAAAACGGGGGCCGGCGCGAGCGTCCCCTACACCCTCGCCGGCCGGCCGGGCGGATGCCGGCAGGCCCGCCAAAGGGCATTATCCGCAAGCGGGCGCGCGGACCGACAGGCCCGCCCGGGGAAGCCCCAGGAGGCTGTCCGGAGTGGCCGTTGGCGCCGCGGCAGGCGCTGGTACGCTGACCATCGGGAGGGCTGCCAGGCGACGCGAACCGCTGACACCGCCGAGCCGTCTTTGTTGGGTGCTGCTCCGCCCGCGCATCCCCCAGGTTTGAGGGCCGCTCCATGACGACCGCCGGTCTGAACACCCCCCCCCGCCCCTTGTCTTCACGCCTGACTGGGTGGAGAAGCAAAGGCACCGCTACGCCAATCACCCCGCCCACAGCCGCCCGAGGCTGTACAACCTCTGGGTCGAGGGGCGGCTCCAGCCATTCCGGGACCGCATCGAGGCGTGGGTCGCGCCGGCGTTGTCGTGCCACCTGCTCACGGTGACGTAGACGCCTGGGTGCATGTCATCCAGACTCATAGGGTTGCTCATTTTTGTTTTCCTGAAAACAGTACGGGCACCGGTGGAAGTTCCACCGGTGCCCGTAATCCTAACGCGCACAAGATCGCGTTAGTCAGAACAGATCACATCCGTTGGCCGTGCAGGCGAGCTCCTGCGCGCTCGTGGTGTTGTCCTCTTTCTCGTAGAGGGACAACTGCGACCAGTCGATGACCGGGAACTCCCTGGTGAGGCGCTCGTGCTCCTCCTGGGAGATCTCCTCGTTAGGCGCGAGCTTGTAGGACCCGTTGGACCTGGGAAGGAAGCTCAGCCCCGTCACCTTGTCGAAGTGCTTGTAGACCTCCTCGCCCAGAGGCCCCCACTCTTCCTCGCCGACATAGATCGTACAACTCACCGAGTGTTCAGCCCACGTCTCACGCCAGAACAGCCAGTTGTGGAACTGCTCGACGGCCGTCATGGCGTTCCGGTCCGGCGTGCCTTCGGGGAGGGGCGGCGGCACGAAGTCGAAGACCCAGAGAGAGTCGTTGAGCGGGTCCTCGGCGTAGGGCACTCCCTGCGCGACCAGGAGCTTGCCGACCGGGTTGACCTTGGCGACGCGCACGCGCCTGAGCTGGTGTTTGGCGAAGCCGACATGGATGCCTGAGCGGCAGTTGAAGAAGGCCGCCGAATTGCCTGACGGCTTGACGCAGGTGGCCGCCGCCGCTCGGTTGATGCCCAGCTTCCTCGCCCACGTCTCGTTGACCCTGAGGACCTCTTCCTTGAGGTCTTTGACCAATTCGGTCCGTCCTGGCGCACCCGGCCTGAGAAGAGGGCAGTCCATCTGACCGGTCACGTCTACGCCAATCAGGGCCTCCTCCGTCGCGTTGATGCGCCAGCCGTCTCTCACGTAGCGGAACTTCGTGAAGGTGGCCTGGATGGTGCCGAAGATGGCCGCGAGTCGTACCTTGCGCCGGAGGCTGGTATAGTTATCTCTGTGTCGCGCAACGGTTATGCTCAAGTTGCACAAACCTAAACTTCTTAACAGAATCTCAGCACACGGGTTAAGGATAAACTTAACTATTAACCTTCTGGCCGGCGCAAGCATCCGTGCCGCCTTCCGGTTGAAGATGCCTCTCTCGCCCGACCCCGACCGCCTGAGTGCGTCCCACTCCCTGTCGAACTCCTCTCTGCTCGGCGTTCCTTCATAGGCAGCGCTGATATTCGCCATGTCGCGCCAGGGGGCGTGCTCCCACCAGGCCCCGGTCTTGGCGTTGCGCATCTCTGCGTCATCAGGGTCTGACAGGGAGAGCTCACTAGCGCGTCGCACGCCCCCCACCTGAACGATCTTGCCGATCATGCACAGCATGTCGTGGCAGTCGATCGGCCTGAGTTTCTCTCCCTGTCTGGAGAGGACGATCTGTCGGACGAAGCGCAGCATTTTGCGCAAAGGACCGGGGCCCGACGCCGTACCACCCTTGGTTTTGAGCTTGGAGCCAGCCGGTCTGATCAAGGAGAAGTCGTACTCGATGTCCCGTCCGCTGAACCAAAGCTCCAGCCCGTACTTCAGGGCGTTGCACCAACCCTCCGTGGTGTCCGGGACGACGAAGAGCTCCTTGGGGCCGCCCTGCTGCTTCTTGACCACGGGCAACTGGTCAACCAGCTCTTTCTCGACACTGAACCCGAAGCCAGAGCCCTGCATCAGGATGTACAGGGCCTCGGGAAACACCTCCAGGCAGTCCACGTTGGCGGCACTGCAGTTATAGGAGCCAATATTGCACCGATCCAACGCCGGCCCGGCCATCTGGACCACCCGCATAGCGGGAGACGCCTCCAGCTCGAACATCCCCTGGTGGAGCTCTCTCCAGGTCGCTTCATCCACGGCCCTCAGGTGATGGTGCTTGCGGAACCAGGAGATCACCCTGTTACAGCACTCGGGCCAGGTCTCCCGTCGGCCCAGGTCTTCCCGCCAACGGGCGTACTTGTCGATGAATTGGAACTTCTGAAGCGGCGTCACGAACGGGTCGTGGCCGCTATCGACGCAAAGGCCCGAAGCGGCGCCTGACGCGCCGCCATCGGCTGAGATGAACATGGCGATGCCCTAACGAATGAACGAGCCCGGATATCGGGAAAGCAAGAACAAGTCGAGGCGCTTGGTTAGCCTCGGCGGGCTGAAGTGCTCCTTTTTACCGCCGCCCAGGCAGGTCGCGCGGCGGTCGAAACGCATTATGACGGAGTTAGCGCCCAGGTGCGGTGGCCGGTCCTCTCAGGACCATAAGGGCCTGCTACGGCCCCTTCGTTTCCTCCTTGTAAGTCACCTCGACAGGGGCGAGTTTGTTTTCCTGAAAACAAATCAGGCTTGCCACCGCGGCGGCGGCCAGGACGCAGACAGGCAGTTGCAGCCAGAAGGCCGTGTTCTCACCAGCCAGGGAAAAGAGGGCCCAGAGAAGCGCCAGAAGGCACGCAGCCTGCATGGAGAAGCACAGCCGACAGAGGAGCAAGGTTCGCAGAAAGGAGTCGGGCGCGGCCTGAAGCCTGGCCCTCTTGTCCTGAAAGAGAGAGCCGTCGAACCAGACACGAGAGATGGCATGGGCGGCCAGACCGACGATCAGGACGTGCTCGAGAGTCAAGTGAGCTGGCCCCCGCGAGCGACGTCGTTGTCGGACAGTTCATCATCTGCCTCGGCGAGCAACGACTCGTCCTCGTCGTGCAACGACTCGTCCTCGTCGTACAGGGAGCGGACGTACTCCTCGACCTCTTCCTCGGTGCCGGTGGAGCAGTCGGTCCAACCGTCGTGCTCCATGAGGGCCGTCTCGAACGCGCGCTTTGCCTCAAGACTGTGAAACAGATAGGTCTCGATGCGTTCCAGGCCCTGGTCAAGGGTCGGCGCGTAGTCAAGGATCGAGTCGTCCTCGCCCCAGACGACACAGACCTCCAGGCCCTTTCGGAGCAGGTTGACCATCTCCTCGTCCTTCAGCTCCTCGAACATATCGGCCAGGGCCTGGCGAGCGACATCGTCGTTCGTGAGGAGCAACGACCTCACCGTCGCAAGAACGTCGGCGGCATTCATGTTTTTTCGTCCTCGGTGACGTGGCTGACGCTCAGACCGCCACTTACCAGGCCGCGGCAGACAGCCAGGAGATTTTCCTCGGCCTTCTCGATCTCTGTGTCTGCGTCCAAGTGGGACTTTCGGGCGCGCGACCAGTCGAGCGAGTGGTTGCGAAAACGCTCGCCCACCTGGCGCTTTTTCTTGATAGCGTGCTTGAGCCCTCTAACCAGAAGCTCCAGTTTACGTACGGTGATGTCAGCCACGATTAGTCCTATACTGCCTCTGGCAGTTCTTTCAGGTGGTCCCTCGCCTGGGCGATGGTCGAGGTAATCGCCACCATCTCCTCTTCCGTGACGTCGAGGTCAACAGCCAGGGTCATGAGTTTGTCGGCGACGGCGGTCAGTTGTCTGAGCCGTTCGGCCGTCCGCGGGGCCAGGAGGAGCAACCTGGCGTTGGCCATCGCCTCTTCCGGGCTCACCGTGAATGAGTGGTCGTCGCTGTCGTAGCTCGCCACAGGGTTGCCGTAGTAGTCCGTGATCTCGAAATGCACCCTGTCGCCGTCGCGGGCCAGGCTGATCAGGAAGGGCCATGCCGAGTACTTGTTCTTGCCGTCTTTCTCGGGCGACTGGCCGGCCTCGGGAGAACGGTCCATGTCGTCAGGGGTCGTGGTCATGCTTCAAGCTCCAAGGGCGGCAGGCCGACAATTCCTCGGCCGTAGCGGATGCAGGCGATGGAGAGGGCGGTAAGAGCGTCAGCCTCTTCGCTGCACGCCCAGCACCCCGGGGAGGAAACAAGCGGCGCGGGCGGCAGCAAGTCAAACAGGACGGCTGGCAAGGAGAACTCATCCCTCGTCCCCTTGCGCAACAGCCATCCAGCCCGATCCGCATCCGAAGGGTCTATGTAGCCGGCCGGCCAAAGGCCGCAGACGTTATAGAGGGGACTCAAATCTGACAGCAACACCTTCGTAACCGGGTGCTGCCCGAATATGGCCTCGGCGTGGCTGAGAAACTCGTCGCAGGACAGGCGGACGGATTCGACGCAGCCGCGACGAACGTGGCTGCCAGGCGTGTCACCGTCAGGCATGCGACCGAGCACGGACCAGGAGTAGCCCGTCAGCGGCCTGAAGTGGTGGGTCAGGCCCAGCAACAGTTTGTGCGCTTTACGTCGCAGCGGTTTCACCACGGCACAGGTTGCACAACCAGGCTGGACAAACAGCGACGGTGCGCAGTCACAAACGTGCAATCTCGCCTCTTCCAACTGCACGCGAATGAGCTCCGCCCGCGGCAGCTCGCCGCTCTCTTCCAGCCAGTCCGCGTAAGCCAGGCGTGTCAGGTCGTCCCCCGGACTGGCGAGGACCGCGCGGAGGATCACGTCACCGTCGGTCATGTCCTGCCACCGCCTTCATTCGTCGGCTGGTTCACCAGCTTCTTCCTCTTCGAGGTTCTCGCGCGCCCACTCCGACATTGGTAAGCGGTAGCGCATCAGGTAGGCGCTCTCGCCCGTGTCGTCGAAATGGTCTCGTAGAACACGGAGGGCCGTGAAATTCACGGCCCTGAAGAACAACTGGGCCTGCAGGTTCGTCTCTCGCACGACAGCGGTGATGTGCGTCCTTCGGTGGCCCGACAACTTGCTGATAAGCTTGGACACCATCTGCGCGCCCACTCTTGCTCGTCGGAAGTCCGGCTGGACGGCAAAGTTCAGGATGTCCAGCTTCCTCTTGTGCAGCTCGTAGATCATGAAGGCGACGACACGCTCGCCCTGCTCGGCCGACATGCCAATGCAATTTCTCGAGCGCAGACAGTTCAAAAAGTCCTCCTCTGTCCAAGGGAGCTCGAAACTGTCCTGCTCGATGCGCAAGATTTCGTTCATGTCGCGCCGGAGCATCCAGCGGATGTGAACGCGCATTGGCAGTAGCTGATTCTCCGTCCTGCCGGCCTTTGCGACCATGTTCTTCCTCTTACTTTTTTGGCCCGTATACCGCGCCCAGGAGCTTGAACACGACAAGGACGACCAGGGCGATGGGCAGAAGCGCGCAGCAGGGCAGGTCACCCGTGTACAGGCCCCAGCCCACAAGGATCGCGACGAACATGGCGAAAAGACCGGCCCACGAGTCCAACTCCTTCAAGAGCTCACCACTTTCTCGTCCGGCCAGGGCTCGGTCCCGCCGGCCCTATCCGGCCCGTTGAGGTCCTGGTTGATCAGTTGTTGCTCGGGCGTCAGGATCGCCGGCGAGCGCATCACAATATTGCGGCCCGGTGAAAGAACGGGCCTTCGGAACTGGTGTATCGTCGGACGGATACCGACGCGCTCCAGGTACACTCGGCAGTTGCCTGACATGGTGTTTTTCTCTTCGCGGCATTACGCCCGCCGCGCAGGGCCGGGGAAGGGCGAACCTGAGATTAGCAGGGATCAGTCGCCGAAGACGGCCTGAAGGAGAAGCCCCAGCAGGCCGCAGACGACGCGAATGGAACACGCGCAGAAGAGCGCAAGCACGCAGAAAAGCGCTTCGAGCAGCTCGGCTACGAAGCCGAGGCTGAAGTCGCTATTGGGATGAGCCATGAGTTATCCGGTCCAGAGCAACGAACAGGGCGACGCGAGCGCCCTGATGGAGAAGATCCAAGGCCTCATGTCACAGGGAGGCGAAGGAAACTTCGCTCCCTTTCTACCGCTGTTTCTCAGACTGAAGGGAAAGCCCTACGGCCTGGACGACCATTTTCCTTTCGAGCCGTTCTTCGACCTGGACGTACCTCCCGAAACGGTGTTGAAGACCGGCAGGCAATGCGGCAAGTCAAACGCCCTGGCCGCCAAGGGCCTTCTGATCTGCGCCACGGTGCCTCACTTCTCGGTCCTGTACATCACGCCCCTCTTCGAGCAGATCAGGCGCTTTTCGACGCAGTATCTCAGGCCCTTCATCGAGACGAGCCCCTTGCGCTCGGCCTGGGTGGGCCCTGACACCGAGAACTCGGTCCTCCAGCGCAGCTTCTGCAATTTCTCAAGGATCTTCTGCTCCTACGCGTTCACCGACGCTGAGCGAATCCGCGGTATCCCATCTGAGCTAATTGGGATAGACGAAAGCGCCAGAGGCGACACGACCTGGGTCATGACTTCCAGGGGCCGCCTCTTGATTCGGGACGTCGTTGTCGGCGACCAGGTGGAATCTTTCGATCCGGACGGCCGTATCGTCTACCGACGAGTGGTGGAATCATCATGGCACGGTCGTCGACGATGCTACCGACTTCACACCTCCCAGGGGACCTACGTTGACCTTACTTCAGACTCTTTCGTGGCCACGAGTGCCGGATGGCTTCGTGTTTCCCAGATCGTCGAAGCTGCCTCCCGACGAGCGCAAGACGAGACTGGCCGAGATCGAGATCGCCAAGAAGAGGCCGTTGGACATGGAGCAGAAGGCCCTGCTTCTGGGGACGCTGCTGGGCGACGGGTACATCAGCCCGGAAGGCTACTTCGCCATCAACCACAGCCCCAAGCAGGCCGAGTACCTCTGGACCAAGTACATCTGCTTGTCCGAGCTCGTAGTTGGCGTACCATCGCTCTCGAAGAAGAACAAACTCGGGCACAGGTCGGTCAGGTTCTGGACTGTCGTCACCTCGGAGCTCAAATACTGGCGCGAGCTGTGCTACCCAGGGGGCGTGAAGACGGTCACGGAGGCGTGGCTGAAGGCCATCGACGAGACCAACCTGCTCCAGGCCCTGGCGTGGTGGGTGGCCGACGACGGCTCCCACACGAAGCTCGGCTGCACGCCGGGCCTCCGGATCTTCACGAACGGTTTCACGTGTTCGACGTACGCGGCCAAGGTCAAGGAAAAGACCTACCCCCAGGTGATGTTCAAAACGTCCTCCGCCGTTCGACTGATGCGCATCCTGGAGGACTTCACGCCTCCGTCGATGTACTACAAGCTGGACACGTCTGGCAGAGTGGAGACGGCCGACTGCCACTTCTGCGGCAAGAACTTCCCGTCAAAGGGCCACCAGGCGGTGTGGAAGAAAAAGATCCGTTACTGGTGCTGCGGCAGCGACTCCTGTCTGATCGCCAGACGTCGCCTCTGGTACGCGAACGAAAAGGCCCATCCTCTAGCCAAGGAACGGCAGGAGGCCGCGCGAGCGAAGAAAAAGGCGAGGCCCGTCGATCGCGAAGCAGTCAGGGCGAAACAGGCGGCGTGGAACAAGAAGAACCCAGAGAAGCTCAAGGCTTACCAGGCCACCTACCGGGCCAAGAAGACAGGCTTGCCGCGCGCGACCGAGTGGTCCTGCCAGGACTGCAAGCCGAAGCGGGCGGTCATGCTGGTGCGGCTGAGCTATCTGCGGATGATGCTCAAGAGAGACAACCTTTCCGAGGAGAAGAGAGCGACCTTCTCGGACGAGTTCACCCGGCTGACGGCCTCGCTGTGGCCGACCTCGTCCGGATCGAAGACGTAGGGGTCCACGACGTCTTCGACATCGAGGTTGAAGGCACGCACACCTTCGTGGCGAATGGCATCGGGGTGTCTAACTGCCAGAACTTTGATCCAGGTCTTCTCGCCGTCGTTAACGAGACCATTTCCGCTAGCACCTGGCGAGCGAAGATCTACTCCGGGACGCCCAAGACCCTGGACACCACCCTGCACTGGGCCTGGACCAGCAGTTCCCAGGCGGAGTGGTGCATCCCGTGCCTGGTCTGCCACAAGATCAACGTCCCGGCGGCGGGCTACGACCTGGAGCGCATGATTGGACCGGTCAGAGATGACATCTCGGAAGAAAGCCCAGGCATCATCTGCGCCAACTCGAAGTGCGGGCGCCCGGTCAACCCCAGGCTGGGGCGATGGGTCCACAAGGTGGAGAGACTGGCCAAGCGATTTCCCGGCTACCACGTACCGCAAATCATCCTGCCTATTCACTACGCCCGCGAGGCCCACTGGGCTAGCCTCGTGGCCAAGATGAACGGCTACGGCAACACCACCACGGCCAAGTTCTACAACGAGTGTTTGGGCGAGAGCTACGACCAGGGCACCAAGCTCGTGAACATCACGGACCTGGTCCGCGCCGGGTGCCTGGAGTGGGAAAACTCCAGTGAGCCGTCGCCCGTGGTCCTGCGCCACGCCAGAAACTACGACCTGCTCATCCTGACCGTGGACTGGGGCGGAGGCGGCGAAGACAGGGTCAGCTTCACCACGCTGGCCGTCATGGGCATCAAGCCGTCGGGTCAGATCGACGTGATCTACGGCAAGAGGCTGTTAACGCCTCATGACCACCTGCGAGAGGCCGAGGCCGTCCTGGATGTCTGGCGGCAGTTCGGCTGCAGGTTGCTCGTCCACGACTACACGGGCGCAGGGGCCCTCAGGGAGACCTTCCTGATCCAGGCGGGGCTGGACGCCGACGTCGTAATCCCCGTGGCCTACATCGGCGCCGCCCGGCAGCACACGATGACCTACAAGCCGGCCACGCCGGAAAGGCCCAGGGCCTACTGGCAGGTGGACAAGACGAAGTCTCTGGGCCTTACCTGCGCCTGCATCAAGCTGGGCATCCTGCGGTTCTTCAAGTACGACTTCAAGAGCAAGGACGACCCCGGCCTGCTCCATGACTTCCTGTCGCTCACCGAGAACAAGACGCCTACCGCCGCCGGCTCGGACATCTACACGATCATCCGAAGCCCGATGTTCCCGGATGATTTCGCCCAGGCGGTGAACATCGGTTGCTGCGCTCTCTGGCAGAGCACGGGCCGCTGGCCTGACCTGGCCTCGGCTCGTCGCTACATGGCCAACGAGCAGCATAGCGGCGCTGATGAACCAGGGGCTGACTGGCGCGACGGCGACGCCGCGATCTATGGTTGAGTGACCTTGTCGAGCGCGCGACTGATCCGGTTGATCGCGGCGTGGTGGTACTCGGGGTACGTCTCCTTGCCGTCCATGTACGTCTCGTAGTCCTTGATGCCCGCTTGGCACGCCTCCACCAGGGCGGGCAGCTCGTCAGTCTTCAGCCCTGTTTTCTCGATGTCCGCGAGAGCGCACTCGATGTCCTCGAACGCCTGCTTCGCCTCAACGTCGTCCCACTCGTCGTGCATTGGGTTGGTATTAGCGGCCTGGATGACCGCCTGCGCCTTGCGGGCGACAGCAATCAACCTCGACCACGGCCTTTGTTTCTTTTCGCTCACGGTGCTCTCTTTCATTCGTCGTCCTCGCTGGTGATCTACAGAGCATCCAGTTGCAGCCCGCTTCTTCAACGGCGTCGGCGAGGATGGCGAGCCTGGCGAAGTCCAGCTCGCCTGTCTCAGGGTGTCTCTCCTCGTCGCCAGCGCGTAGTGAGTTGAAACGCCTTGCCGCTGCGCATGTTAGTATGGCACTCGTATCAAAGCCCTCTGCGGCGGGCTTATTGCCGCAAACGCAGGCTGTGCTGTTTGCCGAGGTGTCTCAGCATCTCCGGCGGGTCGCTGCACGCTATCCATTCTGATTCGGTCACAGGCCGTCTTCCATCAGGTCCGGCCCCCAGGAGGCGACCAGTTCGTCGGAGGGGCTGTACTCCTTGACGGCCTCCCGCGGCAACAGCTTCCTGGCCTGCAGCCAGCCGGTGAGATTGCTTTGGTATTGCGGCATGGCCTGGAAGAGGCTCGGCGGTGGCGGGCAGGCCTGATGTTCTTGTGGACTGGCGTGCAGTGGTGAAGAACCGACCAGCTTGGTGAACGTGTTGTCGCAGGCCTCCTGGGTCGCCTCCTTGTCGGGATTTTCGTAACTTACCCAGGCACATCGCGCAGCGCTGGCCCTGACGCGCGGATGAATGTCATCCAGGGCGACGCCCGGCCAGATGGTCGCCAGGTTCGGGGCCCAGAACGGGGCCTCACCATCGTCGTAGGGCAGGTGCCACTGGTAGCGGGCCAGTTGTTGCGGCTTGCTACCCCTGATCGCCAGGAAGGCCATCCGGGCCAGCTTTCGCAGGGCGGGGTGCGCGGCCCTGTGGCATCGCAGATGGAAGAAGTTCGACCAGTGGTCCATGGTCGCCGTCACCGCTTGCGTGACCCAAAGCCAGGGCTCCAGACACCGGTTCACGTCCTGCTTGTGAACGGACACATCGGGCGCCGGCAGGCCTTCGAGCTCTCGAATGAACCTCAGGTGTAGGCCGGCCTTCTGGATGGTCTCCGCGCAGTCCTTCCCGTTGAGCAGGGAGAGCGCCGCCACCACGGCCTGGTCCCTGAGGCGCAGCCAGTTCTTGACGGCGATCTCGTGGTCCTTGCCCTCCAGCCAGCCGGCACCCTGCATGCCCTTGCCGGCCGAGGAGAATCGCTGAGGGACGTACGTATCGTCCATGGCCTTCTTGATGATCTTCCAGAGCGGGATGGCCCTGGAGCTGGCGCTGTTCTTGGACATCCCCTGGGTGGTGGTCCGCTCGGCGTAGACGAGCTCGAAATCGCCGAAGACGTCCGAGGACCGTCTGTGCGTCACGGCCTCCGCCAGGACCACGCGCGGCGTGTCCCACTCGATGCTGATCAAATCCAGCCCTTCCGGCGGACGGCTGTGCTTCAGGACCTTGCAATTGAACATGAACGTACTTCTCCTGGTGAAACGAGTAGTTGACAGATTTCCTGTTTACCATTACGCTGGTGGCACCAGCGTAATGGTAAGGTTCACAGAAAGGCCTACACGGCGGCCTCAAAGTCGTGAAATGCCGCCGTCGCTGCAGCCAACCCAGTAGGTAGTCGGTCAGACCTCGGTCGTAACGGGCGCGGCCGGCTCCGTTAAGTTCTTTATCAGGTCGGACTTCATGAACTTGATCTTGTCCAACCTGGCCTTCTGCTTGTCGTTGAGCGCCTTGCGGCCCAGCAGGTAGTCGGCCAGGGCCGTGATGTCGGAGGTCTTGACGTCCTCATCCGCCCGGAAGTTGATCACCAGGCTGCCTCGCTTGGACAACTTCTTGACCTCCGGCTCCGGCTTCTTGGCGCCGTTGTTGGTCTTCTGGCTCATGGCTTTTTCTCACCTGTGTCTCTTGGTTCGTCAGGCCTGCTGTACCGCGCAGCAGGCGCTCCGTCCCGTCTTGATTCAGCACCAGCGTGTTTTCGTCCGCTACGGCCGCCCCTGTCTTCACCAGGGCCTGTACGACTTCTTCTGCATCGCAGCCCGGCCGCTTCGCTAGTCTTCGTAGTACCACATCAATGCGCTTGTGTTCGATCCGGACAATTTGTTTTCCGGAAAAGCGTGCCAGTCTGGCAGCACCCAGGAGAAAGGCCCTGGCCAGACAGGCCACGCGAGACAGTCTCTCTTCCAGGTCCAGGACGGCCAGGGCCGCCGGTGGTCTGCCGTAAAGCCCGCGCAGCCACCGGGCCATGTCCTTGAAGACGCTCCTGATGTCCGCGCCGTTCACCTGCCAGTCAGCCAGGCGGCCGGCCTCCGTGGCCAGGTAGCCGGCAACAAGGCCGGAGAGCGCGGCACCGTCCAGCTCGCCATCCAGATCGAGAATGAGCCTTGGCCCTCCGCTGAAACAAAGCCCTGCCGCCTCATGGACAGGCAGGACTGGTAGTGCCAGGGGGCCGAGTACACAGGGCAGCTCGTCAAGAGGAGCGAAGTGGATAACAGGCAGATTGAACCGCTCCAGCCGGGCCTGCCACGCGTTGCTATCTCCTTCTTCAGACGGCTGCGCCGGTCTGAACCCAGCTCTCTTCAGCTCTTCCATGTCGTTAAGCGGCCGCCGCGTGACAAGCACCGCGGGCACCTTCTCTTGCCCGTAGCAATCGGCCAGGAAGTTGATAACGAGCAGCGCCGCCAGGGCCGCTGTCCGTGGCGAAGGCGGCTGGTCGGGCGGTCTGGTCTCCGTGGGCGAAAAAGGGCAGTAGGCCTGTGAGGGGAAGCTCTCCAGGGGGCCCTTGACGCACTTCTCCTCGGGGTCAATGCTCATAAACGGAAAAGCAAACGCTCGTCGGGCCTGTCTCCAGCCGAAGACGTCGTCCACCTCTCGGAGCCTGGGAGGAGAGAACCGCCTGGCCAGGGCGGTGATCTTTTTCGACCAGGCGGCATCGGCCAAGAGCGTCATCCCGGCCGTTTGCAAAAGCTCCTCCATGAGCGGGAGGGCCGATTTATCCAGCTCCGAGCAAGGAGCGCAGAAGGGCAGGACCGCGCCCTGCGAAAGAACAGCGCCCTGGTAGAACGTCTCACCTCCCGTTCGCAGTCGGACGATCTCGTCTAGGCGCAGCACGGCGTCCGTGATCAGACCTTGCTTCTTGTCGTCCCGAAGCCAGCGGCCGTTCTTCTCAAGCACGTGGTCTCCGCCCAGCTCCACGCGTTTTGCGAGAGAAGCGGCCAGCGTGCTTACTCTCTCCCTGGTCTTGTCCCTGCTGCCCAGGAGGAAGACGGACAGGGCCGTGCCCGTGACGCCGGCCTGGTCAAGGAAGGGGCCTACCTCCTGGGCAGGCATGGCGAGCAAGGCCCTTTCCAACTGGAGCTCCGGCGGAAGCGCCTCCCTCAGGCACTTCTCCAGCCACTCTTCAGGCAGATAGTCCTTCAGTTGCCAGATCAGCTCGTCTCTGGCCGGCGACACGCAGAGACCGGCACCTGTGGAACAGGCCCAACGAAAAGCGCCGGGAGACGGCCTCTTCGCCCAGATGGTCAGCGGCCTGCCGCCAGGGAGAAGAAGCGCCGGCGGCGACCATTCTTCCTGAGCGCCTGCGATCGGCAAGAGGCCGCCTGCCAGCGCATGCAGCCTCAACGAGGCGCGGACGTCCAGAAGGACCAGGGCCTGATCACCGCGTCGACGGTCAGGCGGTTGTCTCAGCCCTGATGGAAGCACCACTCCGGTGATCGGTCCCCCTCTTTGCAACGCGGAGAAGGCCCTGGCCTTGTTCTCCTCTCTGTTGCCGGTAAGGAGCCAGAGGCCCGAGGTCCTTCCCGGCATGTCACTGATCCTGACGAGAAGGGCGTCTTCCCAGTCGCCCGCGAAGACGGCGCCCAGAACAGGCTTGATGTTCTCTGCGGGGTGCTCTCCCAGGAAGGGGCCGCCGGCGCTCGGCCAGCCTGGCGGTCTCTCGTCACCCAGGGAGACGCGCAGGGACCTCATGGCTTGTGAGCGCCCTGCCGGCCGCCTGGTCGCCCAGAGGTGTTCGCACGCCTGTCGGAAGCGCACTACTTGCAAGTAGCGCGCAAGCTCTCGCGGCCCTGGCCTGATCTCAAGCAGAGCACATAGTTTCACCAGGGCCTTTTCCAGGCTCATGGACCAGACCAGGGAGGCCAGCTCGCAGGCCTTCATGGCGCGGTCGCACAAGGAGCAATGCGCCGCATCGCCCCCCAGAGTGGTATCGTCAGAGACCGCAAGAGGGCCGAGACAGGTCGGGCAGACGAGCCCGTGGCCCGACCGCTCCAGGAAGGCCCTGGCGGAGAGAAGCTCGTCCAGTTTGAGGTAAGGGGAAGAGGGGCCCGGCATGGAGTACCTGGATTACGCTACCGACATTGATGGGCGGCTTTTGCACCGGTTGGGCCTTGTGGCCGGCCTGCCCGACTTCGTCAAGAAGGCGAGCGAGGAAGACCTCGTACCGCCCAGGGGCGCCGGGCCGGATATCTTCGCCGACCCGGCCAGGGGGCTTCTTCCTTGCCACACGAAGGCCGCCTGCTGGCTCTCGAGCGCCTACTTCCATGAGCAGAGACCAGCCCTCTCCAAAGACGTCTACGCCTTCATCAGCGACCGGCTGGAGAAGATGGCGGCCTTTCATGGTATCTCGCTCGGGGTGAAAGAGGCCAGAAGCAAGATCGAGAGCTTCAGGCAGTTGCCGGACGAGAGAGAGCTGCCCGATGACGACTTCGCCCTGGTCTACGAGGACGAAGGCGGGAGAAAAGTCAGGCGCTACCCGCTGCGGTCCTCCCCGGAGATCAAGGCCGCCGGCGAACACTACCTGAAGTTCAGGGCGAGCGCGCCATTCCCCCTGAGAAGGCTTTTCGCCGAGAAGGTGCTGGAGAAGGCGGCCGCGGTCGGCGCGTATCTCCCTGGCGAGGACGAGCTCTCAAGGGCCGCGGGAAGAGGCGCGTGTTCCGCTGAAGACGCGGCGAGGCTCCTCTTTGACCGCGTGGTCCTCTCGCGCGGCGGACCGGGGGCCTACTCCCCTCTCCAGGAGGCCATGCTGAAACTGGCGAAGGAAGTACTCGAACGGCCCGAGAAGGCCCGGAACAGGGAGGCCATGTTGCAACTGGCCGAAGTCGTGGACGGCTTCGACGAGTCCTATCGGCTGAAGGGGCACTACCAAACGGGCCTGGGCCTGCCCGAGGACGTCCTTTTCGGCGTCACCAAGCAGGCCGTTGCTAGGCTGGTGGAGGGCCACATCGAGACCAGGACCGGCAACCTCTACAAGGCCCATGAACTGACCAGGCTGCGCGTGCGAGAGATCAGAGAGGGCCTCGGAGAAAAGTACGCCAGCGAGCTCACCAGGGACGGCGTCATGGTGGACGCCGAGAAGGCGGCGAGCGTCCTTCCCGGGATGCCGGAAGAAGACGCCGCGCTCTTTGACGTCCTCTGTCAGGAGAACGGCGTACAGCCATCCCTGCGCGCCGCCAGGGAGGTCGTGGACGAGCACGTGGCGCTCTTCCGACGGGCGATGGCCGGCAAGGCCTAGTTAGCCATGCGGGGACCAACCTCCGGCCCTGGCCTTCGCCCAGGCCTTCTGGATCGCCTCTTCCGCCTCGGGGAAGTTGCCGAACGTTATGTGATTCGCCGCTGGCTTGCCTCCTTCCAACTGCTTGAAGATAGCCTCGGGAATGTCTGACTCCGGGTCGCCAAGCCCCGGCGAGATCCGATCCGCGTTGAACCACGTCGCCTGCTTGTCGGCCCTCGTGTACGGCCGCTTCCTCTGCTGGATCATCCAGCGCAGACACTCGGCGCGGTGCACCTCTTGGTTGTCTTCGTACCAATCGGCCACTATGCCGCGCAGGCCCCAGTTCTCTGGCGACTGGGCTAGCTCTTTCAAGAACTGGTGCAGCACTGTCGTTTCCGCGTTCATCGTTTCCCCTGTCAGTCCTTCGTGACGATCTTGGGCGGACTGATGGCCCCGAGGTAGACCATGATGTTCAGGTCGCCCTCGGGGTCGAACGGCAGTCCTTCGACCATCGCGCCCTTTGGCAGGTCCAGGCCGTTGGCGATCTCGACCTTGAGCTTCTCGGCCTTTCGTATGGCCTCTTCGTCGTCCTCGGTCACCACGTCAAAAAAGGCGAACGCCTTGCACAACATTCGGTATTTAGGCACCTACGTGCTCCAGTCAGCGTTTATCCAGAACCAGGTCCAGCGCCCAACACCCAAGGGCGTGGCATGAACAGTCTTTGCGCAGATGGTAGAGCAATGGCGCGAAATCGCACCCTGCCTCTTCCAGGGCGTCGCCCAGAACGGGCAAGAGAGAAAAGTCCCGCTTGTCGTAGGCCGTCTTCGCGATACGAAGGGCGTCCTCCGTCAGCCAGCTTCGGCGCAGAAGGACCAGGTCCCTCATATCGGGGTTGTTGATCTCGCGGTAGCTCGCCTTTCGAGGTGACGGATTGGCGGTCCAAACATACTGCCTGTAAGGGTCGCCAACAATCTCCCGCAGGCAGTCAGCCTCCCAGCGACTCGGCCGCAGAGTCGATCCTTCGAGTAAGTGAAGGGCCGCCCGTACGGAGTCGGACATGACCAGATCGTCCGCCTCTTCTACGGCTCTCATTTCGTCGGTCCCGGCCATGCCAACCTGGGTCAGCTCGACAAGGAGCTCCGACGTGCCCCGACGCAGGTCTTGGGTCTTTTTCTGGCGTAGCACGCCGTCGGCGATTAGCGGGGCCGCCTCCAAGGCCTCAAGAGTCCTTGTGTACTTGATCAGGCCCTTAACCTGCAAGACGCAGGCGTAGGTAAACAATCGCAGCTTGCGCGTTCCGGGAAAGCGCTCACAGCCCCCGGCGGGCACCTCCCGTTCGTAACCACCTGTCAAGAAGAGGAGCATTCGCACCGGGTCGTCTGAGACCTCCCATTCCGCCTCGGTCATGACGGCTTGCCTTTGCTAGTATGACAACTGCATCAAAGCCCTCTGCGGCTGGCTAAATGCCGCAACGCCCACGCCGCCTACGACATGGGCGAAGTAGCTCACAGACATGGCGGTCCCTCTTTGTTACCCTCGGGCGGCCCGGCGCAAAGTCGCCGGGCCTTCGCGCACGCTTCGTGGTTTGGTGTCAGCCCGTCGTGACCGACCAGGCGGTGGACTACCTGCTCCACCAACCGTCGCACCAGCCAGGCCTGTTCACAGCCCAGCCTTTTGGTGTCGGCCTCCAATTCCTCCAGGGTCATCTGCAAGGACACGGCGTAGTAGTTGTCCCCCTCGGTCAGGCCGCAGTCGGCAAGCAACTTCCTCAGGGACTCAACCGCCCGTTTTCTTGGCGTCTGTCGCATCACTCATCCTTGACTGAACTTTGAAACGATAGAGGCCCGTGGCTCCAGCCATTTCACGGTGGTGGAGCAGGGGACAAAAGAACACATGTGCGATTGGGAGCTATTGCAGCCCTGTTCAGTAGCGGTTGGCGTGTATAAGCTGAACAGGGGAAGATCCTGGGGAACCTGGAGCCATTTGCCATGCTTCTGGAAGCGGTATTCGATCGATTCGTGAATGAGAGCCCGATCACGGTAATGGCTCGGGGGCTGATGGAGCATGCCTTGCAGCCAGGGCCGATTGATGAACTGTTCGAGCGGACGGCCACGACTCAATACACGGAGAAGCTGCTGTTCTCCACGCTGGTTGATATGATGGGGTTGGTCGTCTGTGGTATCCACAAATCCCCGCACGCCGTTTACGTGAACCACCGGGACCTCTTTCCCGTTGAGCTGACCAATGTTTACGAAAAGCTCAAGGGTGTCGAACTGCCGGTGATGCAACAACTGGTCCGCGACAACGCGGCGCGCCTGACCGAAGTCGTCGAGGCGCTGGGCGGCTCCCTGCCGGCGCTGCTGCCCGGCTTCCGAGTCAAGATCCTCGACGGCAACTGCCTGGCGGGCACGCAACACCGCATCAAAGAGCTGCGCGAGATCGCCGCCGCTCCTTTGCCTGGCAAGACCTTGAACGTGTTCGACCCGCAGTTGGGATTGGTTATCGACGTCTTCCCGTGTGAGGACGGCCACGCCCAGGAACGCGCCCTGTTGGGCCCGGTGTTGGACAGCGTGCTCGAGGGCGAACTGTGGATCGAAGATCGCAACTTCTGCACGGTGGGCTGGTTGTGCGGCGTGGTCCTCCGCCGCAAGGCCCACGTGTTGGTGCGCGAGCACAAGAACTTGCCCTGGACCAAGGGGGACGACCTGCGTCTGGTCGGCCGAGTGGAGACGGGCTCTGTCTGGGAGCAGAAGGTGACGATCACCGCCGACGATGGCAGGCTGCTCGAACTGCGGCGAGTGCTCATCAAGTTGGACCAGCCGACTCGGGACGGAGAGACGGAGGTGGCCTTGCTGTGCGACCTGACGGTCGAGCAGGCCTGTGCCTTGACCTTGGCGCGTCTCTATCTCAAGCGGTGGAAAATCGAGACCGTGTTCCAAGTGTTGACCGATGTGCTGCAAGGCGAGCATCCGCGTCTGGGGTATCCCAAGGCGGCGTTGTTCGCGTTTTGCGTCACGGTGCTGGCCTATAACCTCTTGTCGGTAATCAAGGCGGCGTTGCGTGTGGTCCATGGGACGGACAAGGTGGAGAAGGAAGTCTCGCTGCATCACATCACCAGTGAGATTCGGCGGACGCACACCGGCATGATGATTGCCATTCCTCCGATGCAATGGCTGCCGTTGGGGGACATGAATGCCGCGGAATTGGCGAAGGTATTGCTCGAATTGGCACGCCAGGTCGATTTGTCAAAATATCGCAAAGCCCCCACGAAGCCGAAGAAGCCAAAGACGCCACGCCAATACGATCCCAAGCACCCCCATGTCTCGACCGCCAAGATATTGGCGAAACGCCGCCAAGGTGAATAACGCGATTGCGATTTCAAGACCCCCCAGGCAGCAGTCAACGCCGGAGCTCCTCTCTCGATTGCCTTGCCGGCTTACCTGACGGGCCTCCCACTTTATAGGTTACTAGACCGGTCTTCCTTGTAGATGATATGTGCGACCCCTCATGTGGCCGTGGAATGGCTGGCCCGTGGCTCCCTGCCGCAACGGTCGCAGACGACCATGCTATTGCGCTCCCTTGACTTGTTGTCTACCATCAGAGATGAAGGCCTCCTCAGCGGCCTTATAGCTGAGAAGCGGCTGGACCGTTCTGGCCGCGAAGCTCGTCAACGGTGAAGTCCTCGCGCTGCGACTCGATGTCGCAGGGATGAATGGTCCCGACCAGGTCAGGGCGATTCGCCAGGATCAGCCGATGGAAGTCGGCGTCCGCGCCGATCGCCCCGCCGTGATGCACATGAGCAAGGTCACGACCAGCCAGGAGCCAGGACACGGACTCTCGCTGGGCGGGAGTCATGCCCCGCCTAGTTCCCGTAAAACCAAGGATCATCCCCCTCCCTCCTTCTCTTCTTTCGCTGGCAGCCGTCGAAACAGCACCTTCTCCACCAGGCTGTGCAGGGCCTCGGCCACCGTGAAGCCGCAGCCGCACAGACGGTGAGGGCCGCCAAAGACCATCTCGTCAGGCGTAGCACCTTCCGGTGCTTCGTAGTTGCGCCAGGCCCTCATGGCCTTGTCAACGCTTCGATGCTCTTCCACGGCCAGGGCAGAGAAGGTTCCCAGTCCGTCTTTGAAGATTAGGATCTTCCAGCCGTTATCGATTAGCTTGGCCGCTTCTTCGGCGTTCATGTTGCTACATCGTCTCCAAAGTCGTGATCGATCAGCCAGCGCACCTCCATGCGCACGGCCTCTTCCCTGGTGGCTGCTTCGTGAAGCACCGGGCCGCCCGAGAGGCGCAAGTCAGCGCGCCAGGGGCCTTTCCAGGACCTGGTCCAGCTGGCTATGCGGCCCTTGTCTCCAAGGAGGAGACGCAAGGCCCTGAAGGCCAGTCGCTTCCAGAGCTTGACCGGCTCCACTCGGCCCGCCCGTCTTGAGAGCTTGAACACGCTCTTAACGGGAGGGGGAGGGCCCGCGCCGGGGCCCTCCAAGTAAAGCGCGCGGCCCTGCTCGTCGATGATGAGCACGGTCTTCTCCACCCTCAGCCTCCTCTGGTCGACCTCTGGCAGGATAGATCGTCACGCCAGTCGAACATGCTATTGCGCTCTCTTGACCTGTTGTCTACCATCAGAGATGAAGGCCTTCTCAGCGGCCTTATAGCTGAGACGTCGTCAGTCGGGCGTCGGGCGGCCTCTCAAAGTGCTCGGGCTTGAGCTTCTGCTCGGTGACCACGCCCATTCGCGCTTGCAGCTCGCGGGTGAGCTCCGTACAGGAGCCGCCCTTGACGCCCTGGACCTCGAAGGTGATCTTCCCTTCTTGGTCCACCAGGATCTCGACCGTCGGTCCTTGCATGGTGATCCCCCTTAGAATTTCCTGCCGACCACGCCAGCCGTGACAAACGCCGGCGACGCCGTGATCTTGACCTTGCCGTCGGCGGTGGTCTCCACGCCTTGCACCTGCCAGCCCGCCGCCTTGCAGTCGGCGATGGCCTTGTGCTTGCCCACCGCCTGGAAGAGCTTCTCGCCCTTGTCGCCAACGAAATCGCACAGCCCACGGCCGCCGGCGTAGAAGTCAAAGGCCAGGCGTAGGTTGCCGTCCTGGTCCCTGCAGAGGCCCACCTCGTAGGCGTGCTGGTTTCCAGGGACGCCGATGGCGTGCTCGCACTTGCCGTAGTCTTCGGGCTTGATGCCCTGACGGTAGGCGGCGTTGTCGGCGTGGTAGTCGTTCGCCCAGGAGCCCCACCACTTCCAGGTCTTCTGGTTCTCTCGGAGCTCCAGCCCCAGCTCCTCGCAGGCGGCCCGGATGGCCGGCAGGTCGGAGTCTTGCAGCTTCATTTCCACCGTACAAACGTGTGAAATTGTACACCTCATTTTCTTGAAGTAGCCGAAAGGAAAAAAAGAGGCCGATCATGGACGGCCTCTTGCTGCCGTCGCGCCTCAGGGGTAGCGTCGTTCTTGCATCCTCAAGATCGCGACGACGCAGTCGATGGCGCTCCTGGACGCCTGATACATGGCGCCAAACGGCATATCTTCGGCCGTGCCCCACAGGTAAGCGGGAGGCGGCGGGGCCAGCCACTCCATGCCGAGGATCGTCTTGCAGGCGGCTGGCAAGCGGCCGGTGGAGAGGTCGATGATCACCTTGTCGTCAGGGAGGGCCAGCCAAACATGGACCTCCGGCAGGCTCAGGACCAGTCGGTTGCCGGCCCGTGTGATCACAGGGGCCATGCCGCGTCGCCAGAGCTGGGCGACCTCGGAGCGCTCGTCCCATTCGTAGCCGAAATGCGCGGCGGGGTCGTCCATGGCGATCTCCGCCGGCACGCGCAGCCAGAAGGCGCTTCCCGCCTGGATGAGCACTCGCGGCGCTTGAGGTAGGGCCCTGATTTCCTCCAGCCCGCACCAGGCGATGTCCAGGCAGTGGCCAAGAGGCAGGTTCGCTTCGCCCAGCTCCTCGCGCATGGCGACCATCACCCGCTCGTACAACGCATCGCGACCGTCCTTGTCAAGCGGCGGCACCGTCTTCCTCCTCGTCGAACAGGATGCGCCTCTGGTGCTTGTTCTGGATGGCCTGGGCCACCTTCTGGTCCATGACCTTGAGCACGCCGTCCATGACCTGGGCGATCTGCTGGGCCACTCCCGAAGCGCCCTGCTTGGCGTCGGCGTTGATCTCCTTGACGCCGGTCTCCTTGAGCAGGGCCTCGGCTTGCTCAAGCACAGGGAGCGCATCACCGGCGCTCATGGCCCCGGCGAAGCTCTTGAAGGCGCTCACCGCCTCGACGAAGCTGGTCAGGGTGTCCGTTCGCAGGCCGCCGCCGGCCTGGATGCGCGCGAGCATGGTCTTGGCGACCTCTCGCACCCTTTCCACGTTCTGGCCGATGATCGAGCCCCAGATAGCGTCCAGGTACTCCCCGGCGCCCTTTCGCAGCGCCTCCACGGTCAGGGAGTCGGCCGACAGGCCCAGTGGCAACTCCAGGAAGACGACCTTGAACGCCGGCCGGAGGGCGTCGGCATTCGCCGGCAACCTGCCAGAGAACTTCTCATAGATGGCGGGCTTCTTCTCCTTGAGCTCCTCGATGATCCCGCCCCAGGCGCCGACCAGCGAGTTGACCAAGGGGGCCCAGCGCTCCTGGATGATGGCGTTGATCTCTTGCCTGACGCTCTCCACGGAAGCACGCGGGACGATCGCGTCATCGGAGAGGACATCAGCAAGGGTGGAGATCGAGCCGTCGGCCAGGGTCATCTTCGCCGTGACCTGGGCCCTGACGGTCTTTCGGTCCAGGGCCCTGCGCAAGGCCCCTTCGACGCTGTCGAACTGCTTGCCCCAGCTCTGAGGCAAGATGTAGAAGCTGGGCGTGCTGACATCGTCCTCGCCGGCCGTGAAGCTCAGCTCGCCCGCTTTGACCTCGGCGCCATTCAGGCTGACCCTGCCCCTCCAGCGTCGGACGCGCACGCGGCACAGGCAGATCTCTTTCCCCAGTTGGTCCACCAGGCGGCGATAACCCTCCACGGTCTCGACGCCCTTGTTGTTCTCAGGAGCGCTGTGGCTCATTGTGCTTCTCCTCGGCTATTCTTCGGAAGGTGACCGACACGCCGTAGACGAGTCGGTCATTTACCAGGTGCGCCAAAGGCCCTGTACAGTTGGTCAGGCACCAGCCGGCCCCGCGAAACGAGAGAACCATGGCGGGAAACTCATAGGCGGGTAGGCCGCCCTCGAAGATCACGTCGCGGCGAGGTCCACAGGCGTCCGTGGTCTCGGTCACGCAGTAGGGAGGCATCAGGAACCACCCTGCGCGAGGGTCGCAGGCGTGATCGAGCGGAGCCTGGCGATGAGCTCATCGAGGCTCGTGCAGAGGTTGTCGGCCGGGCCCAAAAGCAAAACCATTAGCTCAGGCTCACACTGGTCCAGGGCCAGCGTAAAGACGGGCTTGTTCAGGCCGGCCGCGTAGCCGGCCTCGAGATGGGCGCTTCGACCGCAAGGCAGGACCAGTACCACGCAGTCGGCCTTGTCCAGGGCGTTCTTGTCGCTGGTGAAGCCGGCCTGCGCGATCGGGTGCTTGAGGCCCTCACGCCATTCGGCGGGGCACCAGTCCTTCCATTCCGCGGCGATGTCTCTCCAGGAGAAGCCGGGGTCGTTCTCGTCGGGATGGCGGAAGTCATAGACCGACAGGCCCTGGTCCCTCAGGGCCTGGACCACGCCCTCGTGGTAGCCGTTTCGCCAACTGGAGGCCACGTATATGTACATAAGTATCCCTCTTAATCAAGCGGACAAAGGCCGTTCTTTCGACACAGCTCGCGGGCTAGCTGGGCGTTATCGGCGTGAAAACTGACCGAGCCCTTGTCCGTCTCGACCGTGAACACCGGTAGCTCGGCGACGGTCATACTCGCGACCGACGTATGACAGCGGCTACAACGGCCGTATTCATACAATTCCGCATTCAGGCGCCCTAAACAGGTAGGGCAGTGGAGGCCGACCTGCGACTCCATGAGGTCAACCAGCGTCTTTTCAACAGCCATCAGTCTCCCAGCTCCAGCCGCCTCGCTTGCTGGTGTCTCCCGGCCTTCACGACAGGGCGGGAGACAGGCGTGGCGAAGGCGGCGAATCGTTCCTGCATGGCCAGGGTCTTGGCCTGGTTCACCCTGCCGGAGGGCTTGGTGCCGCGAACCACCGCCATGATGTCGTCGTACGTGGCCCTGGCCGTCGAGCCGGTGGCGGCCAGCCGACGGAGCCTGGCTGCCTTCACGCACTCCTCGATGTCCGAGCCGGAGAACTCGCGCGTGTTCTCGATGAACGTGGCCATCTCTCCCGAGCGCCAGGTCGAAACATCGATACCGCGCTTGCGCGTATGGATCTCCAGGATGGCCTGCCTCTCCTCGTCCTCGGGCAAGTTCACGAAGAAGTTCTCGGAGAACCTACCCTTGCGAAGTAGCTCGGGCGGCAGGTGATCCGGATCGTTCAGGGTGGCGACCACGAAGCAGCCCTTGTTGTTCTCCACCATCCAGGTGAGGAGCTGCCCCAGGGCGCGCTTGCCCACGCCGCCGTCGGACTCTCCACCGCCCTGCGTACCGGCCAGGGCCTTGTCGATCTCGTCGAGTTGAAGCACACAACGCCCCTTGCCGCTCACGCGGGACAGGGCCCGGTCCACCCTCTCCTCGGTGGCGCCCACCAGAGAGCCGAAGGCCCTGGCGAACTTGAAGCGGATGAGAGGCAAGGCCAACGCGCGAGCGATGGCCAGGACGGAGTAGGACTTGCCGGTGTTGTGGTTGATCAGGCCGCACGCCAGGTAGTTCTCGTGGACCGGGACGTGGAAGTCGTAGTAGGGCTCGGGAGGCAAGGTCTCGACCTTGTAAAGGACAACGTCCCTCAGGGCGCCCTCCTTGCCAGGCGCGTACCGTGGCAGGCCGTAAGTACCTTTCGCCTCGATGCGACCGGCCACGTTGGCGGCCGGCACGTAGTCGGAGCCGTCCCAGAAGAGATGGCCAGGAGTGACCGTGATCTGCGAACCGTCGTCGCAGACGAAACGCAGAAGCCGGCAGGCCGGATAGATATGAGGCGCCATGGCCCAGGCGGTCACGAGCTTTTGCGACCTTTGGTCCAGGGCCGTGACATGAAACGGCTTGGCCGTTTCCCAGCGCTCCTTCACGCTGCGCGTGGTGTTATCCGTCGGGTCGTGGATGGGGGTGTCGGCGTGCAGGCAGCCGGGCACGCCGCCCAGGACGATGCCTTTGGGGGCCTCCACCGGCGGCTCATCCTTGAGAGAGCTTGCCAGGTCCGTGAAGGCGCAGGCCTGAGAGGCCAGCCAGTCCTTCAGGTTCTGGTAGCCGCCGATGTCGTCGAACGTCGGGGCCCCTGCGAGGTCGACCAGCTCCAGGACCTCGTCGTCGGCCCAGTTGCCTCTTTGCAGCTCGAACAAGGCGTCAAGCACCTTGCGCTTGTCGTCACCTTTCTGGTGAAGACCGCCCGAGGCGTAGGCGGCGGTGGCGAGGATCTGCCTGGCCTCATGTTGGGAGGAGCCCAGGACGGCGCGGGCCAGCTCCGTACGGAAGTGCGGCTCGGCCACGCGACGGTAAGGTGGCAAGCCGGCCTCGATGTAGGTGACGTCCTTCTTGAGCTCTTCCTCATCCGGGAGCTCGTAGCGCAGGTTGACGATGGCGTAGTCGATCTCCGGGCTCTTTACCGCCGCGGCCCCCAGGAAGATGATCGGCCGCATGTGAGCGGCGTTGCTCAGGGCCTGCGCCTCCACCAGGTTCCGCAGGGCCCGGCGGCACTGAAAACCTTCGCTCGAGCCGAAGAACATTGCCGAGTCCAGGAAGACGATCACGGCGTCCTTCCCGTAGGGCAGCCCGACCTGCTGGCCCACTTTCACCTTGTCGCCAGGGCCGACCAGAGGGCCGATGTCCTGGGCGAGGGTGATGATCTCCTCGTCCACGTTGATCACCACGCCCTCCGAGTCCCTCCGGACGCTCCTGACCATGCCGGAATAGGAGCTAATAACCGGCTGCCCCTGACACTCGCCGAATCGCGTCGTCGGCACGGCCAGGACGGCCCCGGACGGGTTCTGGGCGAAGGCCTCAGCAGGGTTGCGGGCATCGGAGTAGCCCGTGACGTAGTTCCACGCCGTCAAGCGCCAGGGCGGGCCGTCCTTTCGCCTCAGGCCCTGGACGACCTGCTGAATGTCCAAAAGGGCGCGCTGCTCCTCCACGGTCCGGACCTGGATCAACTGGGTGCCCGACTTGATCAGGTCGGATAACTGCTCTCTGAACTGCTTCTTGCTCATTTTGTTCTTTTCCGGAAAAGAATTGTAACGACGGCCTGGCTAGCCAGACCGTCTCAGAATGGTAACGCGCTGGTGGTGTTGATTCGGGCGGCTGGAAAGAGATGGCTAGTCGAAACTGATCTGAGGAACGACAGAGGCGAGCACCGTCGCGCAGGCCTCGTCCAGGCTCAGTCGTTTGCTATTTACGACGTAGTACAGCCCGCAGCGCTCGGTGGCGGTGACGTGAATATCCGCCAACGTGGCCCGGTATTTATCCAGGACAAGGGCGACGATCCTCACGCGCCTGATCGCGTACAGGCCTCGGTCCGTGTCGTCGTGCCCCAAGTCGTATATCTCGTGCTGAAACGCGAGCTTCCCCTGACTTGACTGGAGGCCGTCCAGCGGACCAAGTGCCTCGAGCAAGAGATCGACGGCAGGACCGAGGTCGGCCCGCAAGGACTGCCTGAGTCTCTCTTTCGCTTCCAGGGCCACCTTGGCGGCCTCGTTCTCTTTTATGCACTCATGGGCCCGCCGCGTCAGCGCTTGCTGAGTGCGCGCGACAAGCGCCTGAACCTGTACATAGTTGGGCAAACTGTTCGCTTCGGCCATCAGCGCACCTCGCAGATCACGCCCTGCAGACAGATTGCCTCAGCCAGTGGCGAGGCGACAGCCAGACGCGCCTCGCTGGGGCTGCCGGCATACAAACCCGTCTCGTAGACGGCGATGACGCGTCCGTCGGCATTCTCCACGTCATCGTCCACGACCACCTCGATCACCAACGGCCCAGCTCGATCGGGCACGCGTACGAAGCACTCGCCGACGTCCTGGTTGCTATCCAACAACTCGACGACCCATTTCTTCATATTCACCACTGCTGCCTTTCCTATTTCTTCTCTGTGTTGGTCGTGATCCTCTTGGCGAAGACCGAGCCCATCGCCAGCTCGCAGGTGTGGTCCTTGTTCCTGCTGGCCTTGACGGCGGCGACGTGGACCAGGGACCTCAGACAGACCGTGACGGCGTAGCGCTCGGCCGGTTCCCCTGGGACATCGCAGTCGGCGCAGTAGAAGCCCAGCCCAACAGCGACGAAGCGATCCTGCACCTTGACGGCCAGGTCTTCCATCCCCTGCTCGAGACAGAAATCGGCAAGGGCCTTGGCCGCTACGGGGTCCTCGCGCATCGCGCCTGCGAGCAGAGCCAGGATGGTCTGGAGGTCGTTCATCCGGCGGCCCTGCGCTTCAACTCCCTGTCGATCTCTTCCAGTAACCCGTCAACGACCTCGTCCCATGGGGCTTTGTCAAACCAATCGAGTAGCCATCGGCAGGCGGCTGGTTCTTGCAGCTTTTGGTCGATCTGGTAGCACGCATGACTGAACGCCTCGTCAGTCTCGCCGACCGTGTGCAGGTCTTCGCCACGCCAGTAGCACAGCCCCACCAGGCAGGCGGCCTCGACAGGACAGTTCTTATCGCCCCACAATGACGGCGGCACGGTCGTCGCGTTGCGGACCAGAGCGTGGTCTCCCGTTAACAAGGCCATGCGCACGGCCTCGAGGCCTTTCTTCGGAGCGATCGGCGCGAAGCCGTCGCGAAACACCGTTCTCCAGCTCTCCATTTTCTTCAACCTTTCCCCAGCAGGCAGTCAAGCGCCCAACACCCCTTGTAGTGGTCCCCAGGGGCGCGAAGGTGCTGCAGCAACTCGGGCCCCTCGCTTTGTCCTGCGTCTACCAGCATGTCGGCCAGGACCGGCAGCTCGCCAAAGGACTTGGCCTCGTAGATGTGCTGGGCCGTCTTGACGATCAGCCCGTTCTCCCAGTTGACGAAACTCACCAGGGGCCTTACGTCCGAGTTGGCCTGCAGGCCTACACGAGCAACGAACTGCTCGGCGCTGAAGGGGTCGCCCATGATGTCGTGAAAGGCGACCAGGAGACCGCTCTTGTGCGCGACGTTTCTGGCCACCAGCTCAGCCGCGTTCTTCGCGCAGGTGGCGTTGCACATGTAGCAGGCGTACTCTCCAAGACTGTCGTGAGTAATCAGACCGTCAGCAAGGCTCTCACCCAGCTCGGCGACCGCTTCAAGCCGTAGGGCAGTCGATCGGACAGCTTTGATCAACCGCTCTCCGGCGCAGGCGAACAGACGCAATTTCCTGTCGCTCGGAAGGGCCAGCCGACCAATGTGTCTTTTGTCAACGGGGCGCGACAGGTCGAACAGGGTTCGCTTGTCGTACATGGCGGCCAGCAAGTAAGTCGGGTCTGGCGTCGCGCGCCACTGCTCGCGCGTTATCACTGGCTGGTAAGGGACGGCCACGGCAGTCACCTCCGGGTTGAGCGTAAAGCGCTATCATGGCGAGCTCGCCAGGGACAAACGGAGCTCGTCATGCCTCAGAAAAACAGGTTGTCAGACAGCGGCCGTTACGGGGGGTGGAGGAAACAAAGCCCTGATCAACGCGACTTCCGATACGCACCGCCCAACCACGTCATGGCGGCCTTGCCGCCGGCGGTCGATCTCACGAGCGGTATGGGGCAAGTACTGGACCAAAGTTCACTAGGCAGCTGCGGAGCTCACGCCGTTGATTCGCTGATCATGTTCGACCAGCAGAAACAGGGCATGCCGGTAACGTCTAGCTCGCGGCTGCTCATCTACTACTTCACCCGCGTAATCATGGGCACGGTGAACGAAGATTCCGGCGTAGACAACCGTACGCTGCTCCAGGCACTAAACAAGTACGGCTTCTGCGACGAGTCGCTCTGGCCGTACGACATCTCGAAGTTCACCCAGCGGCCACCCGACGCGGCCATCCAGGCCGCATCGGGGAGCCTGGTCCAGAACTACGCCTCAGTGAGGCAGGACCTGGCGACCATGAAGGGCACGATCGCCTCGGGCTTCCCGTTCCTCTATGGTTTCACGGTTTACGCCAGTTTTGAGTCGGACCAGGTGGCGAGGACCGGGATCGTGCCGATGCCCGGCCGTAGTGAACAAGTGTACGGAGGCCACGACGTCGTGATTTGTGGCTACGACGACCACACGCAAAGGTTCAAATTCAAGAACAGTTGGAACGGCTGGGGCGAGAACAACTCGGGCTACGGCTACTTCCCCTACGCCTTCGCCACTAACCCCGACCTGGCCTCGGACTTCTGGGTGATCAATGCCATCCCGAGCGTGACGCCTGTCCCGCCGCCTCCCCCTCCTCCGCCACCGCCCAGCCCTCGTCGTGTCTTCGGGCTGAGCTTCGCCAGGCCCATCCCCAAGGGCCGACGAATCACGTTCGCGTCGCCGGTGGACGTCCCGGCCGGCGACTACGACGTCTTCCCGGCCGGCACTCGACAGACCATCGCCGACGTCGAGACGGAGGAGTAACCAGGCTCATTCGCAGTTGACGAGCCGCATGCCGACGGACAAGACGTAGCGGTCGCCCAGGTCGGGGTCGTTGTCGAATAAATCAATTGCCTCTTGATGGCGACCCTCTTCCAGGAGGGCCGCCAGATTTTTGAACACCGCTACATCCGGGTCGAGCTCGTCCAGGTCATCCAGGTCGAGCTCGAAGTGGTCCAGTGCCATTTCATGGGCCGCCCTGGCCCCCTCGCGCAGAGCCAGGGCCTTGGACGCGTGGTACTCGATTTGGGTGTTGTCCTGGTCGTCGTAGTCAGGGTTGGGCCCCCAACGCAGCCGCCAGATATAGGGCTCCGCCCGCAGCGACGAGGTGGCTGCCACCTCGTCGCCTTCTTCCTCGAAGAGGTCCGCCAGGAGCTGCCTCGCTGATTGATCTTCCTCAACGAAGAGCGCCCTGACCAGGGCCAGGGCGCTTTTGTCTTTCTGCGACATTTTTCTTCCTCACTGCTCAACGCAACTCCTGGGTCAGTACGTCAGTCGTGCCCGGCACGAACTGCACGACGAAGGTCTTCTTCTCGCTGGGCTGGTCGCCCCTCTCCAGGAAGACCTTCATCGACCACTCGTTCCCGTCGTCCTCCCAGCCGGAGGTGTCCTTGACGTCGTCCTCGCCGAGGTCGAAGAACATAAACAACTCGTCGGCGACCTCTTTTCTCAGCTCGTTCAGGTCATGGTTGATGTCTTCCTCGACGGCCCGCGTGAAGTCCGCCAGGACCTCGCAGCCCGCCCACGCAAAGGTGTTGCGAATAACACGTAGCCCGTGCTCCCTGGCGTAGTCGCTGGCCTCTGCCGGGCCCTGGGGCGAGAAGCACCCGGCCGCGTTGCCATGGTTGTCCTCGAAAGTGTAGATCTCGATGGGCATGTCTAGTCCTCGTCGTGCATGTTATCCAGGTTGGCGAGCAACTTGGTCGCCACTTTTTCGGCATTGCCGTTCTCCAGGGGCAGCTCCTTGAGCTGACTCAGGAGCCGTCGCACGTGGTCCCGGACCGTTTGATCAATGGCTTTGGTCTTCTCTTTCTCCACGCCGAAGACCGCGGCGTACATCTCCGGGTCGTCGGCGAAGTCGTGGCGCGCTCTCTGCGCCATGTCGCCCTTGTCTCTCGTGGCCAGCTTCAAGACGTCGGGCGGCGTCATGATGCCTTCCTGATCCAGGGCGTGGCCCAGGTAGGCCCTGATCTCGGGAGAAAACTCGGTGGAGTGATCATGCTCGTCCGGCGGGTTGATGAGCATGGCCTCCGTCATGCCCACGGCGCAGGTGACGCAGTCGGCGATCAGCCCGTCCGGAGGGCCGCCTGAGAGGGCCAGGCACAGCCGGAGGAACTCCGGCAGGGACTTGTAGAAATCGTTGCCGGTGACTACTCTCACGCCGGCCATGAGCTTGTCGAAGTTGCTTCTCGTGATCTCTTCTTGAAGCTCGTCTCTCAGCTCCATGTGGATGGTGATGGGAGACCAGGACAGACCTTCCGTCCCGAAGCGATCAATAAACAGGCAGAGAAGAGGCAAGGCGCAAGCGTTGTCATCGGCCAGGAGATGAACAGGACGACGTGGCCCCTGTGGCGGTCTTGGCACGTTCTTCCTCCAGCTTCTTCTCGACCAGGAAGTAGAGGGCGACCATGTCGTACTGGATGATCTCGACGGGTGGGCCATCGAGCCGCGGCAAGTGCTCGCCCGTCTGAAGGTCCAGCACGCCCTCTTTGCCAGGGAGCCAGGCCAGGCGCCTGTCTCCCAGACACAAAGACAGAACGGGAAGGACCTTCGACCCTGCCCGCCGGCGCTCAGCTAGTAGGTTGCCGTGAGCGACGAGAGAGGTCGCGATCTCCTCCAGGAGATACTGCTGCTGCTCGTCGGTGACGGCCTTCTTGGCTGAAAGAAACGCCGCTGCTGTCAAGAGCAATGCCTCGCCCGGAGCAAGCGGCCGACCTGGACCACCGGTCACCTCTTTGTCCGGGACGTGGCCCTTTCGGGCGAGGCGCAAAAGTGACCTGACGCGCAACGGCCCCAGTCGCTTGATGAAGGGCGACAGCTCTTCCAGGGTTGGCGTCACGAGTTTCTGATTCCTCCGCCCCGTCCACCAGACCGACGGGAAGGCCTTGATGCCGCCGCTCGTAATTGGCTTCGCGGCTTTAGCCCGCCGCAAAGGGCTTGAGGCCGCTCACCGACCGCCAAACAGGCCGGCGTGCAGCGTGTAGTTGATGCGGTACGCGGCCACCTTCTCCGTGCCGTTTACGATGCCTTGGGACATCTCGCCCTGCGCGTTCACTGGGTAGGGGGTCGGCAGGCTGCTGTGGCCCGCGACCGGAAAGTTGTGTTTGCGTGCCACCTCCATGGCCATCATCCTGGCCGCGCCTCCCTCCACCAGCTCGGACCGCTTGTCCGCCTCCAGGCTGAGATGGCACACCGGACCCTCGGACTTGTAGCTGTCTTCGACGTAGCGAATCGCCATGGCGTTCTCCTTCGACACCTGCCGCAGCAACCAGCCCGTTGCGGAGGGCTTTGTCGCCATACCTTTTGCAGCTTTTAGCCCGCTGCAGAGGGCTCTGATACACAATACCTAAAAGAACACAGAGTCGGCGACTGCTAGCCAGGCCCGCCGTCACGCACGACCTTGGTCCAGAGGCCCTTTGTCTTTCTCTCTGTCCTGGAGCGAAACGATCGCTCGGACGGAAGGAGAGGAAGAACAAGGGCCACGGGACAAAAGTCGCACATGACGGCAAGACGCTGGTTAAGGCGGTCGCACTCTATATTGACACGTTTGGGCGCAGTTTTAAGTTGCCTGTACGAACTAATAATCAACGAACTTCACGCCCGTGGCCGACTGGTAGTAGACCCGGACGGGACCTCCGCCCAGCAGGGCCCTGAGCGCCTGCTGCTTCGCCGTGCTCAACGAGGCGAAGTGCCGCTTGAGTTCGTCAAAGGGCTTGCGGCCCCCGCCGCCCTGGCAGCAGTGCCCGCTCTTCGCGGCATGAAGGGCACGCAGCTCAGGGAAGACCACCAGAGCGGCCGCCCTTCGTGATAGCGCCAACAGCGTGTCGTCGTCCAGGGCCTTCATGTCTAATCGTCGGTGATCTCCGCCTCTTCCTCGTCAGTCAACGAGTCGGCGATCTTCAAAGCCAGAAAAAGGGCCTTGACGTCTTTCTGAATGCTGGACCAGATCTTGTCGGCCTCGTCTTGAGAGATGGTCCAGAGCTCGACGGTCGCCTTGCGAAAGTAAGTGGGCGAGGCGTTAGCATTCGGCTCGTTGACGGGCAGCTCAGCCAGGTCCAGAGGCGTGGCAATGCTTAGAAAGCGATCTTCCGTCTGGCCCAGCGGCGCTGAAGGGTCCCTTGGCAGTCTCTCGTGGACGAACAGTTCGTTCTCGGCGCCTGAGCCGCCCGTCGCCCCCGAGGCCGTGACGACCGTGCGGTAGGCGGTCAGGCCGGAGACCGTGCCTCGTTGCTGCGCCTGCCTGGTGAGCGTAACGGACCTGGCCACGAGGCCCTTCCTTTCACAGCGTCGCGCCCACCTGGCGAAGGGCCTTGAGGATATCTTCGACCGAGCACGGCTTTCGGACAAAACCGACAGGACCGAGGCCATCCACGGCCCGGCCCAGGTCAGTCAGGTCTTTGTCGCCCACGGCCGTCTGGAACACCACGGGCGCGTCGGTAAAAAAGGGCCGCTTACGCAGGGCCTTCAAACACTCGAGGCCGTCGCCGCCCGGTAACAAGTAGTCAATGATGGCGGCGTCGGGGTGAGAGTCATCAACCACCTTCTCGGCCTCTCGAACGTCCGGGGCGATCAACGTCTTGTGTCCTGTTTGGCCTAGCAACTCGGCCAGACAGGTAGCAGTCACGGGGTGGTCCTCGACTATCAGGATGAGCACTGTCAGGCCCTCCTCAGGGCGCGGGCTTGGCCACGGGCGGTTGCGCGGCCTGTGCCACGGGCGGTTGCGCGGCCTGTGCCACGGCGACAGCGTCGCGCGTCGCCTGACCGGTCTGTTGCAACAAGCCCGTGTTATGGGCCGTCTCCCTGGCCACGGCCTCTGCGCGAGCCTTGGCCTCTCTGTATGGCGGCCTGGGAGGCATGGGAGGCACTTCGCCCAGGTCATGGCCGGCTGCCTTGCAGACCTTGGCCATTCTCTCAGCCATGGTGTGGAACAAAGTCATCCAGGTGTAGATCCCCTCCAGGCGGCCCTGGCACTCGGCATGGTCCTCGTACAGACTGGTAATGGCGCACTGCTGCTCCGCAGTGTGCAGGCTTAGTCGCCTGATCTGCTCCTCCTGTCTATTCACGATCTCCATATATTGCCCTACTGCGGCGGCCTCCTTCTCCTGGTTTATCTTATGCCTCGCGTTTAACAGTAAGATTACCGCTGTAATTACGCTCGTTACCAGTGTCGCTACCCCTGCAATCAGGGCCGCTACGAGGCCTTCCGACATTAAACCGCCCCCTCTTGCTAGTAACCTCATCCGCGGCAAGCGCCGGACAGAAATAAACAATAACCTACGCCACGAACGAAGTGGGGCCGGGAAAAAGGGGTAGTTGGGCCTCTCACCCGGCTGTCACGTCGTGCTGGGCCAGTTGCCATCCACCGTGTGCTGGCGGGCAAGGGTCGGTACGAGCACGTAGGTCTTGAGGGCCGGCAGACTGTTCTGCGAGATCTGAATGTCCACGTGCGTTCGAGCTTCCTGGTTGGTCTTGATCAGGTGCAAGATCGCTTCTCTCTTCGCCAGGTAAGCGTGCGTACCGTTCGGGTAGCGCACCACGCCGACGCGTTGAGAGAGCTTCTCACTGACTTCCGCGTCGGTGAACAGCCCGCCGACGTAGACGAATTGCCAGTCGGAAGGGAGCTCGGACATGGCCTCGGCGAGGCGCGTCTTGAAGTCAGGGACAAGGGAAACATCGTCCTCGAAGATCAAGACTTCTTCAAAGCTCATCATGGCCAGCGCTCGCCAGAGCGCCGTGTGTGAGAGAAAACAGCCTGTGTGGCCGGGCGCCATGATGTAGCCGGGCGTCGCTTCTCTGGTCGGTCGTACGCCAAGCTCAGGGCCGTAGAGCCCCTCGAAGAACCGGACGTCAAGGCCCTGCTCTCGAAAATGCGAAAGAGCGGCCTCTCCTCGTTCGGGGTGCTGGCTGCAAGTGATGCAAAAGGCAGGCGGCGTTCGTGGCATGGGCTTGGCGTGAGTCACCGCGGGCGCGCGCGACGGCCCTCTCCAGGCGTACAGATGGCCTCTGTCCCCCTGATCGACCTTGGTAGAAACAACAAAGCCGCTGGCCTGAAACAAGGCCGGCAGGTCCTGCGGGCCCCGGTGGTACTCCATGACGACGCGCTCTACCTTGTCCCAGCTCTTGCAGGCCCTCAGGACCGCGTATTCGGCCCCCTCGCAGTCGATCTTGACCAGCTCGACACGGTCCTTGCCGGAGCCCGTCAAGAGCCTTTCGATGGCCCTGTCCAGAGAGACCATGCGCGTCCCACCGCTCGTGGCGGGTAGTGCTACACCAGAGGCCGTGGACCTCTTCGCCGCCTCGTGATAGGTCGCGGCGCCGTCACTGGGCCCCACGGCCTCGTCGAAGACGACTATTCTCGTCGTCCCTCTCTCGCGCAACTGCTCGACGTTGCGTCGCAAGATGGCCAGAGACTTTTTCCAGGGCTCATAGGAGTGAACCAGCGCCGCGCCTCTTTCATGACACGCGAAGAGGAAAGCGCCGAAAGAGCTGCCCACGTCCAGGACGGCCTGGCCCTTCATGCTCTCGGGTAGTTGGTACTCGTTCTGGCCGACTACGTAGGAGAAGACAGGCGGGTCGTCGGTGTTCCAGCGGAGAAGAAACCAGGGGGGTGGCGAGACCCAGACGAGCTTTTTCTCCAGTTCCTGGTGACTCAGGCGATAGAGGGACTGCGTACGGTCGTGGATACCGGCCGAGACGACCCAGGAACCCTGTTCAACCGGCATAGACAAGCCTCCTACAGTTCTAATAAGGTAACTACTCTGCTCAATGACTGGAGGCGCTACAGCCATGCCTGAGTTTGACGCGACGGTTGAATACAGAGACGTACCGGACGAGCCTGGGTACATGGCTGGTAGCGACGGCAGCGTATGGTCGAGCCGCATGCGAGGTCATTGGCGACAACTGCACCCGCCGAAAGACAGCCACAACTACCGACAGGTCAAGCTGTCCGGTCGCGGTTACCTCGTACACCGTCTTGTCATGCGTACCTTTGTGGGGCCTTGTCCGGCCGGGCAGGAGGTTCGACACGCCGACGCAGACAGAAGCAATAACGACCTGTCCAACCTCTCCTACGGCACGCCGAAACAGAACGCATGCGACAAACAGGTTGCTACCAGACGACAGCCCCGCCGCAAAAAGCGAAAGCAGCGGCAGCAGGAACGACTCGACCCGAGCGTAACCTATCGGCCCGTACCCGACTTTCCGGGATATCTTGCCGGGGACAACGGGACTATCTGGTCTTCTCACGGGCAGGACGGATGGCGACGACTGCGGGAAGCGAACAGCAAGGGCTACAAGCGGATAGGCCTGTGTCGCCACAGCAGACAAGTAACCGACAGCGTCCACGCGATCATCCTGCGCGTATTTGTCGGACCTCGCCCGCCCGACAAGCAATGCTGCCACCGCGACGGAAACAAGACGAACAACCGTCTGGAAAACCTCTACTACGGCACGGCAGCGGAGAACGCCGCCGATCGGGCGACACACGGGAGAACCGCGCGAGGGGAGCGAGGTGGGAACGCCAAACTCGTCGAGTCGCAAGTGGTCGAGATCAGGGAGCGCGTGGCGGCAGGCGAGACGCATGACGACGTTGCCGAGGCCTTCGGCGTCAGCGACTCGCTCGTGCAGTTGATTGCGAACGGGCGGTCCTGGAAGCACGTCGGAGGGCCACGAACCGTCGTCGGTGCCGCCAAGGGCGAGCGTAACGGGACGGCCACGCTCACCGAGACGCAGGTACGAGAGATCAGGGCCCTTGCTGCGACTGGAGTTCGGCAGACGGAAATATGCCGCCGACTTGGCGTCCGGAAAGGCGCGGTTGGGCACGTCGTTCGTGGTAGTCGCTGGAAGCATCTGCTCTAGCCCTTTAGTAGCACGGCGCCACACGGGAAGATCACACTCGCGTACTGCGACGCCGGTTTCGTACTCACGTCGGCCGTCAAGAGCGCGTAGGGGACGTAGCGGGAGATCCTAAAGGGTGGTCGTGCCTGGAACGTCCACAGGAGCGCACGGTAGGTCCACACGCCGTTTTTCTGTATACGGTCGTGACCGAAACACCAGAATTCGTCGCCGACGCGGACGGGAGCTGCACCACCTCTCATCTCTCCCCCGCTCCACGGCGCAGGAAACGGGGTGTTGTAGACCATCTCCGCCCTGTCACCATCAATCTTCAAGACCTGGTGCGGGGTGGTGGAGTAAGACGCATAAAGCTGATCTTCAAAGGAGAAGAACCCGAAGTTCTTCTCCCACCCGTTACGCTTCTCGTAGTGCGGGTAGAACACCCTCTCCACGCGCAGGTCGTCGCCAAGCCTGGCGTAGAGCTGACTGGTATGCCTGATGCGTCGACCGCCTACCACGCCGATGAAGGAGACATGCACCTTGCCCTGGTGCATGAAGAGCCTCGGGTCCTCTCGCCCGTAGTTGGCCTCCCTGTGGTGCAGCTCCAGCTTCCAGGCCGATCCGTACGGCTTGAAGTCCTTGTCCAGCCGGATCAGATAGATCTCCGAGCCTGCCCAGCCGTTTCTGAAGGCGAACAGGTAGTCATCCTGGTAGGCCAGGATGCTGCCGTTGAACCGTTTTCCCGGCACGTCGGGGGCTATATTCTTCTCGTCGAAACGGGCGACCAGAGAGGCTGGCTCGACCACTTCCCTCGCTGAGATCGGTACGGGCGTGTCTATCGGGGAGCGATCATTACAAATACTGCAGCACTCGACGCCCGAGAGTAGCTTGCTCTCCGTGCATTGCCCGTGGATGACACAGGTGCGCAGGTGGACCTGCAGCGTACCGGTGCAACTCGGGCAAGGCCTCGACTCGCCGGTCGGCGAGCCCAGATGGCGGCAGGGAGGGCGAGTCGACGCCAGGGTTGCGATCCGCGCGTGCAATTCGTCGACGTTCATTTCAGGCCCCCGACACGTCGAAAGAGGCGGGCCAGCCAGTGCCAACCGATAGCTCCGCCAGGTCTAAGGTCTTGGGGAAAGTACAGTCCCATGGCGTACCGATGGACCCACTAACGGCGTAAAGCGCCTGAATTGAGCCACCGGACAGCTGATAGAAAAACGCGTACAAGAGCGGCGGCCCGGCCCCATTGGGGTTGGCTTGTACTACCCACTCGTAGCCTCCCAGGTCACCGGACCGATAGCAGTTGCAGGCCGAGCAACCCGGACAGCCGGATGTACTCAGTGGAAGGTTGAACGTCCCGTTGGCCGCGCCGTTGCTCACCCCCGCGATCGTGAACGTGACATGGCCTGGCAAGCTGCCGCCGCATACGGTGCCTCCACCGCCACCGCCGCCTCCACCGCCGCCTCCACCGCCGCCTCCACCGCCGCCTCCACAGCCAAGCTCCAGCGTGATCAGCCCGCCTCCCTCCCCTGGAGCAATCACGATTCGTACGCACGTTGGCTGGCACGTCGATTCTTCGATGTGCTGGATAAAGGTTTCACAGGGCAAGAGCCCTCCGGAAAGCGCACCGCACTTCCAGTTCCCGTTGAAGCCAAACCAACCGCCAGGCTCAGGCGATCCTGGCGGGCCAGGCGGTGGCGTGCAAGGCGGGTCCGTCTCCGGGCGTGTTACGCCGAACCCCTTGTTACTGCATACGATGTTCCCCGAGACCCGTACTTGCCCGTCGCTTGACTCATAGTTGATCCGAAAGCCGTTGCCGGCACCTTCAAAAGGCACCATAAGCGTGACCGGCCCATCACCTGGACAGGCCGACGGGTTAGGGGTGATCGTTAGCGGCAAAGGCGTACCGACCACCTCCTTGCAGCACTGGGTGAGCACGCCTCCCCCACCTCCGCCCGGACCGCTGCCTCCGCCCGGACAGTCGCAGCAGCCGTTATTTCGTACGTACTCCCACGGGCCCTGGCTCACCGCGCCTGCGATGATGGTCATCTTGGCCCGGTGCTCACGTTTGACGCCTTCTACGCAGTCTTCGCGGTAGAGGTAGAACGAGTCCGTATCGGGCCCCGACCCTGAGCCCATGCCGCTCTCGGGGCAGAACCAGCCGGCCCCCGCAGGGAGGAAGCTCAGAGGCGGCGTCGCCGTCATCTCCGGGCAGTCTTCTTCGTCCGGCGGCAGTGCCATGCGAGAGCGCTCAGCGGTCAGACAAGAACGGGAAGTACGCCGGCCCCCGGCGGGAGCAAGCGCCTGAGAAATGCAAGATAACTCGTGCCAAGGGCCAGCGGGCCAAAGGCGCTTTGCTTCAAGACCGCCACTCGGACGTTGGACGAAAACACCGTGCCGAGTAACAAGCTCATGGGGTTGATGCTCGCAGGCAACGACGCGGACGTCGGCTGAGTCGCCTGCGGCTGCGGGCGCAGGTCCAGGTAGTTGGCCAGGGACTTGCCCTGGGCCACTCCCTGAGCATGAAGCAGGTTGAAGAAGGCGGTCACCCTTCCAGAATCATCCGGCATCGGCCAGATCACCTTGGTGAGCCCTGAAACGCTCAAGGTGACCGTCAGGGCCTTTTGCGCGTTCTCGAAGGTGAGCACGCCGCCCAGAGAGGGCCACAACCACTCGGCCGGAAGTTGCAGAGAGGTAAGCCAGGCTGGTGGAGAGGACCTCGGAGCGAGAACGCGTACGGTGTCGGTGAGAAACTCTCCCTGCTTGAGGACCTGCCCCTCGCTGACGGTGAGGGTCGCCAGTGAGTTAGCGCGATACACGCGCTTGTCCGTGACGAGCAGAAGGCCCTTTCTATCCGTGGCCTGGTACTGAAAGACCTCGCCGTCTTCCTGACACACGGGCGCGTCGGCGATGGCAGCCAGGGCCTCGTGAAGGCAAAAAATCGACGGCCCGCCGTAGTCGGCCTTGAGGATGGCCAGGGCCAGCCGCTGCAGTCCTTGAGACACTTGGCCCGTGACGCTGGCTCGGACGGCGACGGTCTTCGACCAGTTGTTGCTCAGTTGAGCGTCAACAAGCCAGCTCTTCTCCTCCAGCCCGTCTGTCGGGTCGTCGAGGAAGATGATCTCCCCGTCAGGGCCGACCGTGAAGTCCGCGCCGCGACACAAGGCTCGTGCAGGAGAGATCGGGCTGTCGAACAGAAGGGAAGCGCCCTGGAATTGAGAAGAAGGTGGCGGGTAGGACCTGTTGGACCGGGGGCTGGAGGCCTGCCCGCCCGTTGGTGCGGGCGCTGAGGCGGAGTAGACGGCGTCGAAGAGAAAGAGCGGATCTCGCTTCTCCAGAGGAGCGCTCGCGGCCGACAGCCCGGCCATGAGCTGGTCAATAAGAAGCGCCGCCTTGGCCGCCGGCGCTCTTCTTGCAGCCATCAGGGCGTAGAGATCGGCCCGGTGGGGGAACCGGGCCGCCCAGAACGTGCCTAGCAGCGCGGCCATGCCGGCCGGAGAGTCGATCACGCCGTTTGGGAACTCGTACGGCATCTGGCTTGTCTACTCTGTCGCAGCACTTAGCCCGCTGCGGAGGGCTTTGTCACACTAGGTAGCGGGCTAAATGCTGCGCGGGACAAGCTCCAGACAACAGCTAGGGAAGTCGCCGACGCTCTGGCGCGCTGCGTCGGCGAACCAGGTCGTAATGGCCACGTCCAGCCCGCTACGGTTGGCCGGGCCCCTGACGATGGACATCACGGTCATCGAAGGGCCGCCCGACTTGAGGCGAACCACGTCGCCCAGCATGATCGGCCGGCCGCTTTCGGCCGGCATGCCCGTGCCGGCCGAACAGCTTGAGCGAGGTTCGCACGAGGGATAACCGCCCTCACAGTTGTCCTCGCAGTCCTTTGTCTCCGTGACGCCCGATTGTCGCTCCAGCGCCTCTTTGAAGGCCTCGAGCAGTTTTTCGGCCAGTGCATCGCCCTGCGCTTTGCCGTGCTGGTAACCCCGGCCGATTGGGCCGGGGCTGGTCTGCGGTACAGCACCGCCCATCATCTTGTTCATCTCGTGGAACATCAGATCTCCGTTACTTTCTCGTTCCCTTCCCCGGTCAGGAAGTGGCTCGCCAGGGCCCTCTTCTTCTCGGTACGCTTCCTCTTGCGGTCCTCGATCCCGGCCTGGAGGGCCCTCTCCAGGAGCCGCTGCTCCCCCGGCGTCAAGAGCTCCGTGACGTCCTTGAAGCACTTGCCGGCCGTGTCCAGAAGCTCGACCTTGAAGGACTTGTGCTCCAGGTTGCCCTGCACACAGCACCGGGCGGTCTTGAGCCCGATGTCGCCCTCCAGCAGTGAGGCGCTCTTGAGCTGCTTGTTGATCTCTTCGCACAGCTCTCCCGGCGTGGTGACAAGCAGTCCCCTGGTCAACCGCCAGGCGGCCCTGCTCGTTCGCCAGATCGACCTGCCCGCCAAGGGCGCAACGACGACGGAGGCGGCCCAGGCCCAGCCCGGTACGCTCTCGCAGAGCTCCCACGCGGCGTCGAGGGATACGGCATCGCCAAGCAACTCCCACATGAGCTGGCCCTTTCTGGTGTTTCCGCGCGGTAAAAGCCCTCCGCGCCAGGGCTTATCGCAATTCTTTTCCGGAAAAGAATGGATAGCTTTTGCAGGATACCACGGCCTATACGCGGACGAGGGTGTAGGTCACGTCCGCAGAGACAAGAAAGAAAATCACGGTGTCGGCGGTGGTCATATTGGCGGCGTCAGGGGTGATGGCCAGGGACTGCGAGCCTGACAGAGAGACGTTCGTGCCGTCCGGCTTCCGGAGCCTGCCGGAGAGGGCGACGTTATCCACGGCGGCCAGTGGGCTAACGGCTCGCGCGCCCGAGGCGACAAGGCTTGCAGACAACCGAGCGGAAAAGCCCTGTCCAGCAACGGCGCTCGCCACCGCCGCCTTGACGGCGCTCGCGTCGGGCGTAGGTGCAGAGACGGGCAGCACCAGATCAAAGGAGACCGCCGAGAAAACGGGCACGGGCGACTTGATCAGGAGGTCGGAGGCCAGGGGTCGCCTCTCGGCGGCCGAGAACCAGGCCTGAAGCTCCTTGATTTTGGGCATTCTTCGCAGCACAAGGACATAACTCGCCGTCGCTCCGGTTGAGACGCTCGTCACGTCCGTGATCGTGTCGGCGAAGCGCACCACGACCGTCTGGTAGCTCGAGTACGTCGCTTCGAGCGGGCTCGCCAGGTCAGGCGGCCAGCTCTCCCCGGAGACGTCCACGCCCCTTGCGTCGTAGCTGATGGCAAAGCCCGTCGCCGAAAAGGCCTGAGTGGGAAGAAGGGCCTTCTTGACTTCGTAGAGACCGGCGGCCTGGTCTCGCGTCAGGCCGACCTGCCAGGTCCCCACCGCCCCGACCTTGGAGTTGAGCGTGGCCGTGACGGTCAGGGTCGACTCTTCATAGGCGCCCTGGTAGCGCAGGTAGAGGTCGCACTTGCCGCCTGTAGCACCAGGGAAGAGACCGTGCTTGTCCCTGAGCATGGCGGCGTCGCCGGCCCCCGTGGCGGAGACGTGAAGCGCTTCGGGGATGAAGGTCCTCACCATCCCTTCAAGGGACGTTCTATTTCCGGGCGACTTGACGGCCGCGCCCGCTTGCAGCCTGGCGACAAGAGAAGCATTGGTCTCCTGGTCCTGGCCGCCCGAGAAGCTCTCCCTGGAGTAGCACTCGACGAAATTGGCAGGCGGGGAGGCTGGTGTTAGCTGCGCGCCGGCGGGTAGAGCGCCTGCCGAGCCCGTTACGGCGCAGACGAGGTCGATGGTAAACACCCAGCGCGTCGAGGAGAGCTGGGTGATCAGCCGGTCCGTCGGCAGGCTGACCAACGAAGGGGAGGTCCTGGCCTGAAAGGTTGATACCGACTGGTAGCTTTGCCCGCCGGCCGTGAAGACGGCCCCTGCCTGGATGGTGACGGGCATGAAGGCGCTCAAGACCACCTGCGCGCTCCCGGCGGCGGGCGTGGCGACTCGTCTTTTCACGCCGTAGTCGGCAAGAACGGCGTCAACGGCAGCAGGGTCGGCCGTTGACGCATCATCAAGGGCCAGCACGCCCAGGGCGCTCTCGGCCTTGTTGACTTGCTCCTGGATCAGTTGCGCAAGGACGGCGTTGAGCTCGAGCACCAGGTCGTGAATCGCGCCCTGTCTCACGTCCGCCGTAGGAGCGTAGTCCTCCAGGGCGGAGAGGATCGCCTGTCTGGTGGCATCCAGCTCGGTCTGGTCCAGGGCGGCCAGGTCGTAGACGAAGTCCATGAGTCGCCCCTAACCGTAGGTGATGGAGAAAGAAACCAGGGCCGGCCCGCCTGCTTGTGACACCACGCTGACGGTGAGCACCAACTGACCCGGCGTTAACACCACTTTGTCGAGCCTGGCGCTTTTGTACCTCTCTTCCAGCGGCGTCGCGGTGGTCTCGCCGCGAGCGAGGGCCCTGGCCAGGCCGGGCAAAGAGAGAGAAAAGGCCGCGAAGATATCGGCCTCCGTCGCCACCCGTCCTGGCCTGGTCAAGGAGGCGAAGACCGTACCTCGCGTCGGGTCTCCCCTGACCGAGCCAGGCTCGGTCAGGAGCTCGATCACGGCGCGCTGGGCCAGCTTGGCCGTCCCCGCCTGGAGCCTGCCGTCGCCCAGGACCATGACATCGCTTCGTGTGCCAGCCATTGCCGTTTCAGCCCTCACTCGTTGGACAGACGCTCGTCTCGCAGCAAGAGCTCTTCGAGGGCCAGCTCCTGCACGGTGGCCGGGCCGTCCTCCGTGAGCAGGGGCCCGTCCGCCGGCGGTAACTGGTCGGTCGCCCCCGCAGCCAGGCGGTCCTGTACCAGGCCGGCCACTCGCTCAAAGGCCCCTCCTGGAGAAGCGAGGCCGTTTCTCCTCGCGGAGGCGTGGGCCGACCTTCTCACTCGCGAGGCGCAGCGCAGCCTGAAGGCCCTCTCCGCCATCGCCAGGTAGTCCCCCTGCACGGTGAGGGCCGAGCAGTCGCCGAGCGTGCCCTCCTCCGTGGTCACCGCCTCCCTGTAGGCTTCGTTGATCTGGTCTCTTGCGAAGGCCTCCTGCCACTGGTCCACCTCGGTGGGGAGGGGCGCCTCGAGCTGTTCAGGAGCAAGCGGTGCATACCACTCCGAGGCCCCGCCGGGCGCGTGCATCTCCGCCTGGTTGCCGGAGTGGTTCGCCAGGTGCAACAGGCGCAGGTGAAAAATATCGTCGTAGTGCAGTACGGCCATCTTGAGCCTCAGAACAGTTCTTCGCCGCCGGGAGAGTCCAGGCGATCCTGGATCTTCTTGGCCCTTTGAGTGACCGCCGCCGGGCTGATCCCCAGCTTCCCGGCGATCTGGTTCTTGGGCAGAACAGGAGCTCCGTGAAGGCCAAGCGCGTGCTCCATGATGAGCTGGTCATGGGGATGCAGGTCGTGATACACGAAGTTTTGCCAGGCCTCGATGCCCGCTCGTGATCTCACCGCGGGTGAGATGGCCGACTCTCCTTCATCGGTCTCGATCGTCGTCTGGCCCTCGGTGAGGCCCGGCCGGGCCAGCCTCACCCTGGCGATGCGCTCGGGGGACAGGCCTGTGTGATCGGCCAGCTCCGCCGTGCTGGGCGGTCGGCCCAGAGTGTCTTCCAGCTCGTTCTCGGCCGCTTTGAGCTTGCCGATGGCGAGGGCCGCCCTTTCAGGCAGCTTGATCACCTGCGACTGCCTGGCGGCGTGGCGATACAGGCCGCGCAGGTGACTCATGAGGTGCGAGCGCAAAGGTCCCCTTTTCGGGTCGTAGCGCCCGACGGCCTCGAGCGCCAGGAGCTTGGCCCGTCCCTGGATGGCGGGAGAAGCGTCGCCGGCGTAGGTGCGAATGGCGGCGTTGAGGACCGGGGCCAGACGGCGAAGCAACTCGCCTTTGGCCTCGGGCGTCCCTTCTTCTTTCCAGCGCCTGTAGTAGGGCTCGTACTCCGCTTCAATCGCCGAGGGCATGGTGCTAGTCTCCCATCGCGCTGGTCAGGGGCGCTCCGAGAAAGACGGTCTTCCATAGAGGGTGATTATCGGTCCCCGTGGTGGCAAGCGCGTTCTCCCTGGCCGTTCGGAGATGACTGAGCTGCAAAAGCGTATGCGCCTGGCGGCCCTCGGCGTCGAGCACCAAGGTGACCCTCGAGACATGCGCCCAGAGAACGTCGGCTTGTTTGCCAACCACCGCCTCGATGAAGCGGTCCCTGGAAGAGACCACCGTCACCGTGGAGCCGGGCGACAGGTCCAGCCGGAAGTTGGTCCTGAGGCTGAGCTGCCTTCCCTTGAGCCTTTCGACCAGGTAGAGCGCGCGAGCGAAGCGGTCCCAGAAAGAGATGACCGCCGGCCGGATCGCGCCGGGAAGAGCGGCGACTGGCGCCGCGCCTGCACGAGGAAAGGCGGCTCCTCCCGAGACGTCGTCCGGAGGGGCGGACGATCGGCCGAATAACGGGACGGTCATGATCTGTCCCAGCCACAAAGGCAACTGGCGGACCAGGACCAGGCCGGCCCTCAGGTCCGGCTCGGCGTCGTGGACCGGGTCGCTCGGTCGCGGCCATACGCCGCCGATGCCTTGAGGGACGTACGACTCGTTGGGCAAAGCGGGCCGTTGCCCGCCGGTAGCGGAGCCGGCGCCTCCGGCCAGGCAGACGGCGCGAAGAGGCCGGCTCAGGGCGCTCTGGCTGCCTATGGCCTCATATTCCGAGGCGGTGATTTGCGTCCTGGCCCTTCGCAGGCCGGGGATGAAAGGGACGACCAGGGCCCGATCGATCATGGGGACCACGGAGAAAAGAAGCTGCGCTCCCAGGTCGCCGACGAGCTTGTCCCAGAGCGTGGTCGTCGCCATGGACTCGTGGCCCTGGTGGGTGCATAGACCACTGAGCGCGTCAGGAAGTCTCTCAGCGCCCAGGAGGCCGTTGTCCAGGGGCATGGTCGGCGCGTATCGGTTAAGCAGCCCGCCCGGATAGCCCTCGAAGCGAAGGAGGGCACGCAAGGCCTCGTAGTTCTTGGACAGCGGCCCGGTCTTCTCCACGGGCAGGTCGGCGATGTCGAAGCGGTCCTGAGAGCACAACGAGTCGAACCAGGGCGCAATGCTTTGGCCCCAGAGGTCAGTCAGAACGTTGGCCTGGTTCATAAACTTCTGCGGGTTGCCGGTCGGGAAAGGCGTCTGGCCGTCGTCGGTCCTGCCCCTGAAGCCGGCGCCGTAGGACAGGGCCGTAGTATTGCTTGGCATGGAAGACCGGCTGATGGCGCTCGAGAAGCTCATGTCGGCAAGCCAGTGGATGCAGTGCAGCGTTATGCCCGCTCTGCCCGCCCCGGTGTCACTGCCGACGCCGGCCACGTAGCCGTCAAAGAGCACGAAGGGTACGTCTGGCCATTCTTGGCCTAGAGGCGCCTCACCGTCCGGTGAAAAGGCCCGGTCAAAGGCCTGGAGCCAGACCCTGATGGGCGATAGCAACTTCAAGGAGTCAAGCAGCGGGTGGGCGGCGGAGATGGTCTTTGTGCTTCGGACGTTTCTGCCGACGCCGAGCTGCAATACGGCCGTCGGTATAGCATTCAGGTCGAAGTTGGCCTGGAAGGAAACAACAGGGGCCCGGTAGACCGTGACAGGGCCTCCCGGCCTCGTGACGTCCACGTTCGCCCAGGCCTTGAACTGCGTCGAGCGCCAACCAACCGTGCTCATCAAGCCTCCGCCGTTCTTCGGGCCAGCGCCATGAGCCTGGCGGCCAGCCTCTCCAGGAGCTCGGGGTGGTCTTTGTGTCTGCTTCGCAGGTTCGCGTCGTCGAGGCCGCCCGCGAAAAGCTCTTCTTCCATCTCCGCCGAGATGTCATCGGTCCTTCGCGCAATATCAGCCAGCCCGGAAGCAGGGCGGGCGAGGTCTTCTATCAGCCAGGAGGCGCCCGTCGTGGAGACGAAGGTGAAGGCCGTCGTCGAGCCGGGCAGGAGCACGGGGCCTGTCAGAGAGGACGCCGAGTAGGTCAGTACCTTCGTCGTTTCCGCGCCGGTCTCGTCCGCCCACTTGATGGTCGCCTGCGTACCGGAATCGGCCGTCAACCGCCAGGACCAGGAGAGCTTGTCGTCTCTACGAAAGTCTCCCTGTCGTGAAGCTATCCCTTCCGCCGTCCCGGTGAGGCGCGTGACCCTCGGCCCGGCCAGCCAGAGGTTGACGAATGAATCATCGTCCAGGGGCAAATAGGTGATGCGCGCGTCGTCCAGGACCAGAGTGCCGGCTAGCTCGCTCCCGTGAAGCAGGGTCATGAACTGAAGCAGTCGCAGGTTAAGAAGGGCCCTATCTGGTATCGAGCCGAAAAGAAGAACACGGAAGCGGCCAAGAGGGCCGCGAAGCGACTTTTTCGCGTAGCCCGGCGGGCAGTGTTCCTCTCCGGGGTAGTCGGGAGGATAGGCCTGCGTCGAGTCGGTGTTCAGAATCAGAGTGCGAACGTGGTTCAACATGGTCAAGTCAAGATAACGGCCTCGACGTCGAACGTCGCCGGCGGCACGACCGATAACCGATAGGTGAACTGGCCCAGCCCCTTCTCCGGATCGTTGATCGCGACGCCGACGCCCGTGAGAAAGCACTCAAAGGCCGTGTCGACGCCGAAGGCCACCAGGACGGGCTCGGCCCGGAACGTGACGCGGTGGCCGACATAGTGGCCCAGGACGCGCTCCGCTCCGTGGCCGACGCGGCCCAGCTCCCCCGGCGTCGCCCCGGCGCAGACATCGGAAAAGCACACCCCTGAGATGGTCATCTCCCCCATGCGCTCGCCGAAGACGTAGAGGAAGATCATGTCTTCCAGGGTGTGAAGAAACTGACGGCCGCCCTCGAACTGCACGGACAGAGAAGTGATCACGGCTCGATAGTTGCCGTAGCCGCCCCAGTCCTGGAAGCTCAGGCTCAAGACCGGCAGCGCGGAGCCTGTGATGACCGCCACGCCGCCGGGAGTGCTGAAGAAATCGGTGGCGGCCAAGAAGCACCCTCCCATCAAGCGGGGCTGAAGGCGCCCGTGCCGGTAAGCGTACCTCGTCCGTCCTGCCTCACCAGCACCTCGCCGCGGATGCGCAATTCACCCTGGCCCGTTGATCGAGGGGCACGAGCCGTCGTCTGGTCAAAGAGCTCATCGGGCAAGTCCATCGAGAAGGGCCCCCAGCGCCGACGCGTGCTGGCCTGCGTCGACCCGAGCTCTTGCGCCGCTTGGTAGGCGGCGGCGCCCGCCTCGCCGATCATCGCGGCGAAGGGCGAGCTGCCTTCTTCAGGATCGCCCCTTTGCGGCAGTGGCCGACCGCCGTAGGCCTGTTGCAAGTCGTTGATACTGGCAAGCGCCTGGGCCATGTTGACGGCCCCTGCCTCAAAGTTGCCGCCTGAGTCTCTTCTGCCGCGCAGCAACTCCGGTACGGTCGTCCTGTAGTGCCTGGCCAACTCCTTGAGCTGTATAGAGCTTTGCCCGCCGCCAAACGTCCCTTCGTGAAGCCTGGCTTTGAGCACGTTGAAGCGGCTTCTCAAGCCGGCCAGTCGCGAGGCCATGACATCAGGCGGAAGAGACGTATCGGCCGACAAGACCTCCATCTCCCGGCTTACCTGCTCCAGGTCCTGCGTGGCCCTGGCGACGTTGGCCGCCATCCCTGTCAAGGCATCACGCGCCCCTGGCGCGGCGGCCAGCCTTTGCCCGCCCAGGAGCGCGGCCCCCAGGCTGGAAAAATCCGCGTCGCCGCGGGTCAGGTCGTCAATGATCCGGCGCAGAGGGCCGCCCTGGCTGAAGGGAGAAAGGGCGCTGGCGATATCGGCCCTGGTGTCCGCCTGGGCCTGGACCTGCCTCTGTCTGCCGAGCACCTCGCGATCATGCAGGCTCAAGGCGCCGACCAGGCTTTGATAGGGGCCGAAGCCGACGGCCCCGGCCTCCATCTGGTTCCAGGCCGTTTCGGCCAGCAAGTCCAGGTTCAGCCCCGCCGCCCTGCCACCCAGCGCGTCCTGGAGCTTTCTCCGGAAGAACGCCTTGCGCTTCACAGGGTCGATTCTTTCAGCGGCCGAGAGGTTAAACGACTCTCGGGCCATGATCTGCGCCGCCTCGGCGGCCAGGCCTCTCTTGCCTGCGAACATCTCGAGAGAAGAAAGACCTCCCTCGGCGAAGGCCCTCATCCTCCCCTGAAGCTCGACACCCTGCTGGTTTCTCACCGCGTCCTGGAGGTTGTACCTCTCGATCGCCTGCCGATTGCCTTCGGTGTGACCAAGCGCCAGGCTGGCCGCGGCCCTGGAGCCGAGCGCTCCTCCCACCATGTCCGTGAACTCGGCCGGCGACATGATGCTGACGCCTGAGTAGTCCTTCACTTTCAACTGGTTGTAGAGCGTCAGGGCCCTTCCTGAAAGAAGGCCCTGATCGCCTAGCCGCATGACCGCGCCTAGCTGGTTCCCCAGTTGGCTCTCGGCGGCCTGGGCCCTGAGCCTCATGTCCATGGCCTGCGCCTCACGGGAGGAGAGAGCGCCTTGCCCGGCAAAAGGCGAGGAGAGCTGCGAGAAGGCAGCCCCGAACTGCATACCGGCGTTGACAATGCCGGGGGCAAATCCTCTGGAGAGGCCGGCCGCTGACAACTCGCTCGCCATCTGGGCCTGCATGGCCATGACCTGGTCCATGCTCGTACCGGTGAGCTTGGCGGTCTGCTGCGTTCGCCTCACCAGCATCTCAAGTTGAGGCTTGGACCACCGGGCCGTGCCGCCCTGGGTCAGCGCGTCAAGGGCGGCGAAGAGCTCCGGGATGGGAGCGTCGGCGCGGCCCATGTCGCCAAAGAGGTCTCTGACCGCCGAGAGAGCGCCGGCCATGTCCTTGATCTGATCGCCGATCCGGTTAGCTTGCAGCTTACGCGTCGCGCCCTGGCCGCCCGGAAAGGCCCTGGCAAGATCGGCCAGGTCGCCTCCCCCCTGCGAGGCGAAGGGATCACTGAGCAGCCCGCGGGCGGCCATCTCGCTGAACATCTGCCCGGCGGAGGCCCCGCCGAAACCGCGCATCCTCGATAGGTCTTGCCCCGGCCCGAAAAGACGGCCTTGCACGCCCTCGGCCATGGCCGCGGCGGCTTCGGCTGATAGTCCCGTCACGCCCCCTTGCCCAACCATGAACCTGGACGCCTGCCCAGCGCCCAGCCCGAAGAGGTGCGCTGAGCCTCGAAGGCCGAACAGCTCGTCCACGGTCCGCGGGGCCATCATGGACAGGGTCGGCAAGGCCTGCATGGCGGCGCCGGAGAGCTGTCTCACCATGCCCAGCTGGTCGGTCGTCAGGGGCCCTTGCTGAACAAGGGAGAAGGCCCCGCGCATGACCGTCTCAAGGCGCTCTCTGTCCGCTTGCCCGGCAACCTGCTGCGCGGCGCTCTGGGTCAGCATGTACCTCCTGGCCATTTCCTGGTCCAGGAGGTTCTGAGAGGGAAGGAAAGGCCCCGGTTGATAGCCCTGAGAGGCCAGCCAGTTGTTGATGAAGGGGAGGGCGACCAGGTTGGCCGTCTGGCCCATCTGGCCTCTCCCCAGGAAGTGGGAGAGGTCCAACTGGCCATGAAGGGCCGGTACGTAGCCTTGCCCCGGCCCCTGAGCGGCCTGCTCTCGGGCGTACTGGAAAAGGCCCGGCTCCGCCATAACTACGCCTTTCCGCCGATAGCGGCCTTGTAAAGGGCCTTGATGCCGGCCTGGACCTTCGGGTCCTTCGGGTCGCCGAAGACGGCGGCCCACTGATCGCGCATGCCCTTCTGCTCCTTCGCCTGCGCCTCTCGCGCCTCCTTCGCCAGGGCGGGCAGGGCCAGATCAAGCCAGTGGTTCTTGGTCCTCTGCGCCTCCTCCAGGAGCTTCTTTCGTTGCTGACCATCTGCGCCGGCGAAGAGCGCGCACAAAAGCTCATGGCGCATTTTCACGGACGAGGCCATGACGTCCCTCTCCTCGCACTCGACCAGCCAGCGCAGCCTCTTGTAGCGCCAGCGGCCACGCTCCTTGCCAAGCCCGCCCTGTCGCCAGGCCAGCCGCACCAGGGCGCTCAGTCGGCTGCCGGTGAGAAAAAATCAGGGTCTTCGCTCCTCTCCTCGAGAAGTCCTGTGAGGCCCAGAAACCGATCGAAGAGCTTGCGCGCGACTCGCCAGACGTTCTCCTTGTTGAGAGGGGCCTTCTTCTTGATCTGCGCCAGCCGGTTGAAGACGGCGATCTCCGGCTCGCCTATGCCCGTCGCGTTCTTCTCCAGAAAGTCGTCCGTCTCCTTGCCCAGGAGCAAGGGCGGCCCGCCCGAGGGGACGACGCGCTCGAGGGACAGGGCCATCTTGTAGTCCACGAAGCGCATGCCGAAGTCTTCATAGGTTACGGCCAGGCCATCCTTGACGTCTTTGTAGGCCCTGCGCGAGCACCAGTCGGCCTCGTCCGTCTCCAGGGTGCGAAACGAGATGACGAGCTTGCCGCCGTAGGCCTCGAAGGCCTTGATGAATCGCCCCTCGCCGCAGACGGCCGCCACGAACGCCAGCTTGTCCTGCTCCGTCGCCTCGATGGCGTAAGGGCCATGCCAGCCGCAGCGACGACACCGCTCGTTCAGGGCGCCCGTCTGCGACGCTTGCTCGGGCGGTGCGTCCTTGGCAGCGTCGGCCGACTTGTCTTCGGCGGGCGCTTGCCCCTTGAGAAAGGCCGACAATCCGGGGCCTTGAACGGCCTTGAGCGCCTCGCTGATGGAGGCCAGCTCCTGCTGCTTTTCGGGCGAGAGAGAAGAAACATCCACGGGTGCCGGCGGCTCGACGGACTTGCCCGCCGGGCCTTTCTTGGGGGTGGCGGCCTGCCCGGCGCGCTGACGCAGAAGACGTAGTTCGTCCTCGGAGAGAAGGGAAGCGCTCTCGGGGAAAGGGAAGGCCCCGCCCTGGCCCTTGGTGTCTTCGGGCACGTTTATTCCTTTGCCAATGGTTCTCTGAGTTATTGGAGAAGTTCGCCGGGGGGTGGGTCATCCACGACGCTTCGCTCGTCCTGGATACCGTCCGCCCGCGGTTGTTCGGCTGACGAGCTAGTGCTGAAGGGATAAGCACGACCTTTGCCGTCGGCGAAAAGGTATATAAGCTCCTCGGTGGTAAGAACGCGTTGATCGACGAGCGTCGGCATCTTCTTCTCCGCCGGCGGTGAGCAGTAATCACTCTCAGGGCTTGCCATGCTCATTCCTCCGGGCAGGGGACGAACACCAGTTGTCCGTCCTTGTCGGTCTCCAGGCGCTTTCTCGGGCCGAAGATGTGTCTGTCCGGCACAAGCTCCACGCCAGGGATGGTGTACGCGGCCGGGTCGTCGTCCAGTTTGGGCGGCACGATTCTCTTCAACCGCGGTTCTTCGTCGCGCAACCGGCCTGATTCAAGGTTAGCCATGCTTCTACCTCACGCTGTTACGTCAATGACCACCGTGTAGCCCCCCTCCAACTCGTAGGTCTCGGGCTCGGCGGTCTCGCTTTCAAGGTAGGCTGCGTCTTCCCTGTCCGCAGCCATGCCCGCTTCCTCATCGTAGAGCTGATTGTCCACCGTACGCCCGGATAAGGCCGTGTCCCACACGCCCTGGCCTGGATAGGGCCTCGTCGGCCCGGCGATGGCCGTGTCAACGATCGGCTCGCTCCAGGTGGGCATCTCCTGCCCGGCAAGGCGGGCTTGCTGCTGCCATCGCGCTTCGTAGATCAGGAAGTCCGTCGTGGCGTACTGTTCCACCGTGCGCAGGCTGAACTCCGCCTGAGACACGTCACCCGAGGCGCGATCAACATAGCCCGACCAGCCCTCTTCAAGGGACGAGGCCAGGAACTCCGCTACCTCTTCAAGTCTGGCGGACTGCCCGTCTAGGGCGGCCTCCAGCTCGACCCTGGCCTCTTCTCCCGGCGGGCCGACCGTGCCGTCCAGGGAGAAGATAGAGCCGCCGGCGGCAACACAATCTTGCACCAACAGGCCCTGGTCGATATACACGTTTGAGTGGAAATTAGTCCTGTCCAGAGCATACTCGTTCGCTCGGAAGGTATCGCCTGCGGCATTCAGGGCAAAGGCGTCCACGGCGCAGGCCGCCGGGCCGATAAATCGCCGATCAAAGCCCCGGCCTCGCCAGATGGTCTTGCCTTCTCCCAGGTCAATTACCAGGTCGGACAGGGCCTCCGCGTCGTCAGGGGACCGCACGGCCGGCGTGAAGGTGTAGCAGTCGGCCGAGAAGACCACGTCCTGGGCGGTCTGAACGATCTGCGAGGCCCTGGCGAGGAGAACAATCCCGCCAACAACGGCGTCTTCTCCCACTCTTTCTTCAAATCGCCAGGCGGGAGCAGGGCCCCTGGACTCGATGAGGACGCCGCCGCAAGTCTCGTTGCCGCCCAGGATCATGATGTTCCTCTGGGCCTTGACCCTGACGTCTCGATGGGAGGCGGTGAGGTCCATGGACTTGTTGGCCTTGGCGATGAGATCATGCCCGGCCCAGAGGTTGACGTTTCGGGCCGCCTGGGCCCAAATATCTCCCGCCGCCTGGAAGAAGATGTGGCCCTGCGTCATACGGATCTCCGAGCCCCAGGCGTCCTGGATGACAATCCCACCATCGTCGAGAGCAGAGATGAAGGCGTTGTTGGGCCAGTACTTCGCGGTGCCGGCGTCGCCGTATCTCTCATCCAGGTCAATGGTGAAAGGATCGGGGACCGGCAGATACTGGTTTTCGGCCAGACCAGCGAAGAGAGGCGCGAGCGCGGGCTCGGCGTAGTCCAGCTCCGACTCCTCGGGGACGTACCAGGACGAGGGCAGCTCTAGAAAGCCCTTGAGGCCTTCGTAGTTGGCCGAGTAGACCAGTTGATCCAGGACGGAGGCTGCTGCGTGAACACCGATCGCCTCGGTGGATACAGGGGCCTCCAGCTGCGCCGCCAGGGCGGGCGGCGATTCGTCCCTCTTCTGGTCACAGTGGACGGGCCTCCTTCTCTTGGGAGAGACGACCCTGGGCGTTTTCGCGATGATCCAGCCCTTGGCGGAGCGCTGAATGAACCGGCCAGACTGGAGAACATGGCTGTCAAAGAGGCCTGGGAGCACGGCGTCTTCCGACAACCGTTGGGGGCCTTCGAGCCTGTTCCTGATCGCCTGAAGCAAGGCCTTCTCACCGCCCGCCAGCCAGCCTCGCCACTTGCGCCAGCGGTAAAGCGCGTGCTGATCGTCAAAGGCCGGCTCTCGGGCGTAGTACCAGGGCGTGAGAAGCTGCGCCTCTTCCGCGGTGAGCTCTCGCAAGGCCTCTTCTTCGTTGTCGGCGACGCCCATGGCCTCTCGGGCGAAGTCCGCGAAGCCCTCCTCGGAGAAGACCATCCCCTGGTCATCGGCGTCCTCGCGCTCTGCGCAGGCCGACACCAGTTGCAGGTTCCTGCCTGTGAGGCGCAAGAGCTCGTCCTGGAAGAAGGCAAAAACACCTGTCTCCTCGCTGGCCCGCATGTAGGCTATGAAGCTGTCCAGGTGAAAGGCCGTCCCCGTCTCCGTGATCGCCCCTTGCTCTCCACCGGTGAGGCCGTCAAGCGGCCGGTGAGAGGACCAGTCAGGGGCCGCTTTCGTCAGCCCTTCGTCGATCTCTATGGGGTTGAGAAACGCCCCTTGCGCGTAGGGGTCCACCTTCCAGCCGGCATTGGCCCCGGCGACGATCACGTCAGAGAGAGAAAGCCGGGCGTCAGCGCCCGCCTCGGGGTAGGCACCCAGGATGAAGCACTCGTCGGCGCCGGGCCTCCAGGCGCAGATCACCCCTTGCCCAGGGGCGTAGGTGTTGGTCTGTCTCGCGCCAAAGAGTTGAAGGCCTGTCATCGCCAGGGGCGTGGCGGGCACGACGCCTGCCAGGCCTTCGAGGATCACCTTGTAGACCTGGGCGTAGGCGATCGTGTCCACCACGTAGCCGATCAGGACGCGAAGGCCCTTGCCCTGACGAAGGATGGCCCCTGTGCGGGAGAGCTGATGGTCGGACACGGGCAGAGGGTCGCCACCAGAGGGCGACGTCTCATCCAGGCGTTGCTCAAGGAGATAGGCCCTGAGTTCGTCGGCGCGGAGCATTAGTTTGTTTCAACCAACAGCCGGCCCAGGGACCGGCTGCAACCATTAGAAGCTGCCTCCACCGCCATCATCATTGCCGAAGTCGCCGCCGCCCTCCGCGAAATCATCAAAGTTGGCCAGGGCGGACACGGCGGCGCCGAGCTCGCCGAGGTCGCCCGTGACCAGTTGCTCGGCCACGAACATGAGGCCCAACTGCTCGCCGATCAGCATGTCCTCGGAGCGGATGCTCATGCCGATCGTGTTGAGCACCACGCCGGTAAACAACATGCCCACCGCCGAGCCCTGGCGCAAGGCCTCCGCGGCGGCCGAGAAGCGACCCGCGGGGTTGGTGAAGCATGCCCCGGCGGCCAGGACGAAAAGGTTGTTCTCGCCGGCGTTGCAGACGTTGCCGTAGATCGCGTAGAAGGCCACGGTGACGGGCACGGGGCCTATCACCCGGGAGATTGAGCCGTTGCCTTGCTGCCGGCCCGCCACGTAGTAGACGAGGTTGGAGCCCAGCTCGTAGATGCGGTTGATCGGCTGCTGGTACTGCGTCTGCAGTTGCTGGACCAGCAGGCCCGGCCCGGCCGGGAGCCCGGCGCCGCCCAAAAGGACCACGGCGCTGTCGGCGGCCATGGCCGAGCCGACCGCCATAGGAGAGCGCCCGAAAGCGTCGATGGCCGCCATGTTTCAGGCCTCCCTATCAACCCGCGGTGAGGGTGATCGTGACCTTGCCCAGCGCGAACGGCCTGGTAAGGGTCATGGTCACGTTCAGTTTGTTCTTGAAGACCGGGTCGGGCGTGACGAAGGTGACGTCTCCGTCAATCACCAACGGCCCCAGACGGTCCACTCTGGCCACGTTGCGGCAGTGGCTGACGGCCCTGGCCAGCTCGGTCTTGACCATGGCCGAGGCCCCGATGCTGACGTCCGTGCCGACGATGTTGGTCTTGCCGTAGAGCGCCGAGAGCCGGTTCTGGAAGAACAGCTTGATGGCGTCCAGAGAGCGCACGTTCGACTCTTCGCCGGTATCCACGCTCGTCTGATCGCTGGTCCGGGCCTTGCGAAGATACAGAACGCCGAACTCATCCGGGACCAGGGTAAAGCAGCCGGCGGCCTCCAGAGCGTTGAGCTGGCCGTTGTTGAAGCCCCCGGCCTCCTTGGTGAAGCCGGCCACCGTGAGGTTGAGCAGCGACTGATGCGGCGGCACGCCCCCTACAAGGCCGGCCAGGGCCGCGGCGAGGAAGAAGCCGTCCACCCTCGTGTTGCCGTCGAGAAGAGCGTCCGGCCAGACGGGCAGCCAGCGGGCATGCGCCTGGGCCCTGATCTGCGTGGCGATGGCCTGGGCGATCTCGGTCCTGGTTCGGTCTCGCCAGATCTCCACTCTCTGGGCCGTGGTCACGGCGGACGTGTGGCCCGCGTCCAGGATGAGCTGGTCCTCGTTGACCACGCTCGCCACCAGAAACTCTTTCCAGGAGCTGTTGCCGAAGCCGTCCACACTGAACAGGTAGCGAACCGTATCGCCCGCACGCACGCCATTGGTCACGAACTTAGCGTTTCCCGTGGTGCAGGTGAGGAGCGTGTACTGCGTGCCGGCGGCGCCCGGGTTATCGGCCAGGGTGGCCAGGGCCGGCTGGTTATCGCTGGTGACCGTCGCGTCCACGACAAGGGCGGTCACCTGCTGCGCCGGCGACCACCAGCAGGTTCGCCAGCACTGGACATCTTCCTCCGACTGGGCGATCACGTGGGACCGGAAGGCGGTGAGGACGGCCGGGTCCCTGGTGAGAGGAACAATCCCGTAAGCGCCTCGGAGCCGGTCCAGGATCGTCAGGGCCTCGTCCCAGTTGGCCTTGATGCTCGGGTCGCCGACGGCGAGGAACCGTACCGGCGTGTTGTTGGCGTTGAGAAGGCACTTGGCCGCGGCGTAGCAGAGAGGGTTGTCCGGGGCGTAAGTCCCGAGCTTGGCCAGAAGGTCCGTGGAAGTGCTGACCGTCGTCACCTGACCCGCGTTGTCAGCCACCCAGGCCCGGTACTGCACGAAAAGGTCGCCGCTCTCGACCGGCAAGGCCGCCTGCGAGCCGCCCGACGTCCAGGAGGAGTCGAAGGCCGTCATGACGCCCTTGGCGGTGACTTGCGTGGCGCTTACCGACCAGTTGACGGCCGGCGCGGCCTCAGCCCTTTGCTCGGGGACGAAGAAGTCCTTCTTGATGTAGAGCTTGATCGTCAGGTCCGAAGCGCCCTGCATGGCCGTGCTCAAGGCGTCCTCGAGCACCAGGGTCTGCACGGCCCCTTGCGTCTGCGCCGTGGCGTTGGCGTGGAAGATGTCGCCCTTGCGCATCTTGGTCTGGGCGAAGGTGAGCACGACGCCAAAGGAGCCGATGGAGACCGCCCCTGAAAGGGGCACCACGGTCGGGCCGGAGGCGTCCACGCCCGTACTGTCCACGGCCGTCACCTGCGGAGCCACGACCAGAGCGGTGCTGGCGCCGGGCGGGGCCGTGCTGTTGGCGAACGTACCGCCGTCCCAGGCGTTGTCCGTCAGGTCGACCGTGGTAGAGGTGATGTCCCGGCGGTATAGCTTCTCCGTGCCCGTGCCGCCGGCGGTGTTGGTGAGGTAGATATTGATCGACACCGCGCCGTTGGGCAGCGCAGGGACGGTGACCCGCGGGATGTTCCCGCTGGCAACGGTGAACGTCGCCGATTCCGACGTGCCCGCCGTGGTCTCTCCTTCCGTGGTCTTGAAGGTGTAGCTGACGAAGTAGGCCCCGGCAGGCAGCGTGCCTCCCGAAGAGCCGCCGCCCGTGACGGCAACGGTCGCCTGCGTGGTCGGGTTGGCGATGGGAGAGCTGGCGGCGTTGGTGTAACCGCCGCGCGTCACCGTGATGATGTACGAGAGACTTTGCTCGCCCGTATACGTCCCGGACGAGGCGCCGGTCACCGCCGTGAAGGCCTGGGCGATGACGAAGGACCACGTCTGCCCGAGCACGAAGTCGCTGGACGTGTGCGAGAAGGTGACCGTGGCGCCTCGGGTGCCGATCGGCGTGGGCCGGCCGTAGAGGGCCGGCGTGACGCTCGCCTGATTATCAAGGCCGGAAGAGCTGGTGACGGAGAGACGGGCCGTCGTGGCGTCGCCCGGCGTGGTCGGGGCCTGGATGACGATGATGGTGTACGTCTCGTTGATCGCGCCGTCCTTGAGCCCCGAGTAGGCGGCGATGGACCGCGTAGCGACAACGTCGTTGACCGTCCCGGAGGTCTGCGAGATGGAAGAGCTTGAGCCCTGCGTACCGGAGTTGCCCGCGTCGGCCGTGGCGGCGGCGATGCTCGCGGCGATCACTTCCGGCACGAAGTCATGCACCCTGGTAGATAGCGAGTTCGAGCCGTCAGAGAGATAGACGGCGTCGCCGACCTTGACGTCACGGTCCAGCAGGGAGGCCGTGCGCGTGAAGCCGTTGGCGGTCTTCCACCTGGTGGCGACGGCCCTGACCCGCGAGACCTGGCTGGCCACGGGCGCGATGGTGTCCCCTGCGCCGATGGAGTCGGAGAAGTATCGCAGTAGCGCGTTGTCCACGTGGAGCCGCGCAGTGGCCAGGTCGACTACCGCGCCAGCAGGCTTGTTGGGCCAGTCGTAGTTGGTGTCGGAGCCGGAGACATAAGGCCCCAGCGCGCTTAGGGCCTTCTCCGTGGCGTTGTTTCTCCGGAAGAGAGCGGCTTGCGGCCCTACGATCACGGGCCTGAGCGCGTCCATGGTCTCCGTGGAGCTCATGGCGGTCGCGCCGGCCTGAGCCTGGGCCTGGTCGAAGGCGTCGGACATGACTGTGGATCTCCCCCTTGGTCCTCAGGCCTTCCATTCCCAGTTGATCGTTTGCAGCCTGACCGCCGACCGCGGCGTGACCTTCCAGGCCCTCTCGAACGCATAGACCAGCGGGATCGGTATCACGTACCGCTGGCTCGCTTCCTCGATAAGGGCCATGTCGCCCAGCTCCGGGGCCTCGAGGCGAACAAGCCCCAGGTGTTCTCGTACCACGTCGGCGAACTGCTCGAGCTCTCGATGCGTTTCGTCCGCCAGCTTCTCACACTCGCCGCCCTCTCCCGCCAGGCAGAAGACCGTGTGAGAGCCCTCCACCATGCGCACGCGATAGACCGTCCCCGATGACGAGGTAAAGCCTTGAAGCCTGTTACCTATGGAGAGGCGCGACGTCATCCAGGCGTTGGGCTTCGCGATCAGGGCGGGCCGTTGCTCGATCTGCTTCGGGTCGTAGCGGGTGATGCTCTCGATCACGAGCTTGGTCGCCCGGTCCGGCGACCAGACCATCTCGGTGCCGGCCTTCGCCAGGTCCTGGTCCTCCAGGTTGTTGGGGTCCTGGAAGTGGGCCCTGAGCCACTGCACCAGGGCGCCCGTTATCCGCAGCCGCGAAGGCCCCGGATAACTGGACACATGCGGGGTGGAGAGTTGGGCCACTCAGCGCTCCTTGCCGTATAGGGACCGCTGGATCAGGCCGGGGTCAGGCAGCCAGGTCGCCAACGAGATACGAGGGAGAAACGCGACCGGCGAGAGAAGGCCCTCACGCTCCTTTTCAGGATCGCTCTCCCCTGGCGACCCACTCTCCGGTCGCGTTTCTTCCTCGTCCTTCTCGTCCATGTCGCTCTCCCCGTGCCACGGCGAGCCGATTATAAGCTCGAGACGTCAACCGCCCGTAAGAGCCAGGGTGTAGATCACATCGCTCAAGGGCTCCTGCCGCAGCTCCAGAGACAGGATCACAGGGACGTTCTTGACGTGGGCGGCCTGCGTTACCTTTTGCACTCGGTAGCGCAAGTCGCTCGCTCCGTCGGCCCAGACGTCCTGGCTCTCCATGCCCGGCACGGCCACCACCCGGCCTTCGACCACGTCCTCCTTGATCGGCCCGCGCATCGTCTGTTCGCGCATCTCTCTTGTTGACTTGTTGCTCAGCGAGGCGAAGGTCATGGGCACGGGAGCGAAGTAGCCGTCAACGAATCGCGTGCCCTTGCAGATATCGCACTGCGAGAGGGTGACGTCCCCGGTGGCGGGGTCCAGGCACTTGGTGCAGGGGTCACCATCTCGTCTTTTCCGGAAAAGAAATCCGGATTGAGAGGCGTATTTTCGATGAAGAAGAAGCTCTCGCCTCACGATCTCGCGCGCCTTGAGCCAGTCGTGCTTGTCAAGAAGGCCCAGAGAAGTACCGGGCGGCGATAGGTAGTAACCCTTCGGGGTCGTGAGCTTGACCCTGTAGGCGATGGTCAGGGTCTTTCCAAAGGCTCGGTGCGCCGTGTCGAAAAGAGCAGCCGCGTTGATGACGGGCGCACCGACATCAACCCAGTCGTCAATGCGCTCGGGCGACCCCGCCGTCTTGTAGCTGGGCATCCTGCCGTGCGCGCCGGCCTGGAGTTGATAGACCCAGGTATCGGGGTCAGGGTCCTTGAAGTGCCGCTCGAACACCCAGGTAACGCGCGTCTCGCCCAGGATCATGTAGTCGACGTTGACGCGCTGGAAGGCCGGCCCTGGCAGGGCCGCCAGCGCCGTCAACGGCGCCGTGGAGTAGCCTGTCAGGATGAAAACGCCCCTGGAGGACGTGAGTTTACGTCCCCTGAAAAATGAGGCCGCCTGCCCCGCCAGGATGAAGGACCTGCTCGAGCAAGCCAGGCTGCGGCCCCTGGACAGCAAGGCCGCCTGCCCTGCCAGGGTGAACGTGCCCACGTTCGAGGACAGGGTGAACGCGCCGACAGAGCCGTGTACCAGATTGGCCGACTGGCCCGTCAGGCCGAGCACGCCGGTAGAGGCCGTGAGTTGGCGTGTGCTCCGAAGCGCAGCGGGCTGACCAGTAAGACTGAACACGCCCGTGGATGACGTGAGTTGCCGAGTGGCCCTGAGCCCTGCTGCCTGACCAACAAGAGAGAAAGCACCAGCAGATGACGTGAGCTGCCTAGCGGCCCTGAGCGAAGCAGCCTGACCGGCGAGGGAGAAAGCACCAGTAGATGACGTGAGTTGGCGTGTGCTCCGAAGCGCAGCGGGCTGACCGGCGAGGGAGAAAGCACCAGTAGATGACGTAAGCTGCCGGGCGGCCTTGAGGGTTACGGCCTGGCCAGCCAGGGCGAAGGAGCCGGTCGAGGCGGTCAGAGTGAAGGAGCTGGCGCTGAAGGGGTAGGCAAGGCCTGCGCCGCCGGCGTAGAGGTCCGCGCGCTCCTGACTGGTGAGCACCCTCTTCCAGAAGCCAACCTCGTCGATCAGCCCGTCCCAGTACAGAGACTGCGAGGGAGACGCGCCGACCGAGAACGTCCCCGCACCATCCACCACCCCGCCGGAGGTGCTGCTCGTGTTGGGCGTACCGGCGTTGACAGAGATACCGATCTGGTTGTTGCCTGCATCGTGCCAGACGACGACGTGATACCAGGTTGAAGTGGAGGCCGCGCCAAAGTTGTTGGCCACGACGTTCGTCTCGGCGGTGCTCGCGTCCTGGACGAGCCAGACGAACCGGCTGGCGGAGGTGTCGTAGTAGAGCAGGTACTCGCGCGTCCCGCTGGTCACGCCCTTGTTGAGCAAGACCGGAAAGCTGGGAAACGATTCGGCCTTCACCCACATCGCAAAGGTGAAGTCGATGTCGCCCGTGCTCAGGTCGGCGTTGTCGGCATGGGAGAAGTACTGGCTGGATGACTGCTCGAGGTCTCGGGCGTTGCCGATCTTGCCTGTCGCGGAGCCGACGCCGTTGTTGTCGGTCAGGTCGTTTGAGCCGTGAGCGTCCAGCGCGTTGCCGGAGGCCTCGTCCATCTTCCAATAAGAGACGAGATTGGTTAGCAGGGACATGATGAACGGGTAGTCCCGCCCGTAGCCCGAGTTGTACATCGAGGCGCGCTCGCCGGAGTCGAGCACGCGCGACCAGAAATAAACGCCGTCGATCGAGCCGTTCCAGCCGGCCGGCCCGTAGATTCCGGCCGAGTCCGTCCCCAACCAAAAAGGACAGCCGCTCGGGGCCGGGTCAACGCCGCCCGAATGACTGGCGGTAAACTCCGAGCCGTTGATGCGCAAGCCGATCTCGTTGTTGACGCTATCGTGCCAACCGAGAACGAAGTACCAGGTATTGGCCGCCAACGCGCCGAACGCCGTCCCGGTGACGTTGACCCGCAAGCCTCCGACCCAGACGCTGAAACGGCCGTACTTGTTGCTGGAGGTGCGGGCCAGCGCCCAGCCGCCCGAGCTGGCCGAGTAGTCGGCGCAGGCGATCGGGACGCGCTCCGACGTCGTGTCCGTCGTCAGTCGCACCCAGCCGCATACCGTGAAGTCATAATCCCCGCCCCGCATCACGGTCGGAGGCGAAAGCAACTCCAGCACGTCGCCTGAAGAGGTTACGACCGCCGCGCTATTGAGCACTCCCGTCGTGCTCGTAACGCTCCCTGACTCCGCCAGGTTGCGGCCGTTGGCCGTCGCGTCGAAGCGCGTGCCGGACGCCTCGTCACAGCGATAACCCGCTTCGAGAGCGGTCGTGAGCGGCATCGCTCAAGCCTCGCGCCTTGCTCTTTTGACCGCTCAGTTGCAGCCCAGGAAGTTGACGAACTGGTTGAACTTGTCCAGCACGGCCGACTGCGAGCTGTTCGTGTTCAGCGCCTGAAACAGGGTGTCGATCTGCACGAAGGCGCTATGGGCCTCGGCGTTCGTGGCGCCCACGCCGGCCAACTGCATCGGCGCATAATGCGCGTCCGCACTGCCGTCGCCGTTGATGAACTGCGCCAACTCGCCCTGGATGAGCCGTAGTTCCGCGAGGAAGGACGACCCCTGCGCCCTCACGGCGCGGACGCGATTGCCGGCGGCCTTCGTGGCGTCCAGAGTGATGTGATTCAGAGCCATAAGTTCAACTCTCCCGAGGGGCGTCTTTTCCTACGGGCGGTGCGTTCTTCGCATTCCAGTCGGCGACGGCTTCCTTGGCGGTCTTTTCCGCCAGCTTGTCCAGTTCCGCGCCGCTACCCATCCTCGGCGTCTCGGCCATGCCGCGGCGGTCGTCCTTGTCCGTGTCATGGCACGACACGCAACCGATCTCATAGACGTGCCGATAGGTCGGCTTGCCGAGCCGTGGTAAATCGCCACGTACGTGGCGCAGGCCGATCGGCTCCCCGCCGCAGCGAGAACACGGGACCGCGTCGGCGGCAATGGTTTTGGACAGTTCCTTGGCAAGCGCGACGACGCGCTTGTGCAAGGGCCGCCACGCGCTCTCGGGCTGCAGCTTGACCGCGGCAGCGTAGTCCGCCTGCGCCTTCTCCCATTCGCCTCGAACTACAAGGATGTTCCGCATAGCTACCTCACGTGATAGTCAGCACGCCGTTGGTGCCGTCGAAGTCCACGGTAAGCGTTTCGGCGACGCCGAGGGTAAGGGAGCTGCCATAATCCCAGAAGCCGATCAGCTCCTTGTTCGTGGCCGTGTCGTTGTAGAGCACAGCGTATCTGAAAGCAGCCATCGGTGAGCCCGACGCGGTAAAGACCACGTCTGCAATGACCAGCTTGTAAACCCCTGAAGTCTGAGCACTAGAGGACTGCGCGGACTGCGTACCGCCTGCGGTATAGCCGTTGCCGGCGGCGATCTCGGTCAAGTCGGCCTTGACGGCGTTGGTCGCAACCGGGGCCGTCAGGGTCAACATCACCTTCAGCGTGTCGGCGCCGAGGTTGTGGACCTTCTCGGGGGCGGCCTCCACGAAACTGTTGAACTTCTGGAAGGATGGCATACGTGGGCTCCGACACGCTTAGGAAGCTGGCGAAGGCGCAGCCCGCTACTCTACACGGCGATAGCCCAGAGATAGCAGCACCTTCAGATAATCTGTTGCTCTCAGGAAAAGCAGCCCCTTGGCTGATCGGTACTTCTCGCAAGCGGCAAGGTAGAGGGCCTCTAGTGCGGTGTACTCCGACCCGTCTTCTTCGTGGCCGACGTCGCCAGGTATGGGCCGCCTGGGCTTTGCCTTACGCCTGTCGTCGTAGGTGACGCAGTTTGGCTTCTCTTTCGACACGGCGGCCTCCTGCGGCTAATCACCAGTACCAGCCGTATTCAGAGCCCACGCCGCCGAAGCCATCTTCCATGTTGAGCTGGACCTTCTTCTTCGACGCCCACTCCTTGAAGAGCTGCATCTGCTGCATGGCCGCCTGAAGGTACTGCTTTTCCTTGCCGATGTCGTTGATTTGCACGCCGCCGGCGGAGTACGGCAACTCGCCCCTGCGATGCCAGTGCGCCGCCGTCATGAAGAGCTGCCAGGCGATCCCTTCCAGCCAGTGGAACCGCCAGGGGAAGTCATCGGTGGTGAAGTACCTGCCCAACGGCGGCGCCAGCTCGTTGAAGTAGTCCACGATTCGAGAGGCGGCCAACGCGATCTCGGCCTCGTCGAACTCGTACTCGTCTAGCAACAAGTTCGTCTCCGGGTAGTCCCGAAGAGCGAGGCGAACCTCGGCGATGGTCGGCGGGCCCTGTCTTGGCGAGGCAGCGCCGAAAAGCGCGCGCTCCACCACCAGGTAGAGGATGTTCGAGCAGACCAGGCTGACGTCTCGTACCAGTTGTTGTTTGGCGACGACGGTCTCACCTACGCCCACGGCCGGGGTGACGTCCACGGGGAAGTCGTAGTCGATGGCCACGCTCAGGGTCGTCAACGTGCTGATGCGATACGTGGTCGGATTCAGCCTGGCCGAGGCGGTAACCACTTCGCCGTCGGAAGAGGCCCTGGGATACAGGAGGTCGTCCGTGATGACGGCCTGGAGGAGATAAACGCCCGGCCTGATGGCGAACTTGGCAGGGACGGGCAGGTCCACCCAGCCCTCGTCAAGGGGAGAACCCAGAGAGCCTGTTTCAAAGCGCGTAGTAGAGATGTCGCTTACTGCTTCACCGTAGGCGCCGCAGGGCGTGTAGCGAGCGGTGTCCGTGTAGGCCGTGAGATCCACCGGGTCGCCGTTTGGGTCAAGAAGCTGCAGGCTCAGTGAAGAACGGTCACCGGCAGGAAGCGCCACGGAGCGACGCTTGGCCGGGACCGGTACTTCATAGAGCCTGGTAGTGACGGGAGACTTGGTAGGCATGTCAGGCCCTTAACCGGAGCCGACGTCCTGGAAGCAGGTGAGACAGTACTTCCACAGGGTGGCGGTGGCGGCCGCCGTCGGGCGGATGAGCAAGTAGAGGAAGTACTCCCTGACGGTCTGGGACGGGCTGTCGGCGTTCTTGTACACGAAGCCGTCATTGGCCGTGACCGACTTGGCGGCGTTGCCCGAAGTGCCGGCCAGGGTGACGTCCAGCACCTTGAAGAGATCAATGTCGTCGGGCAGGAGCGTGGCGTTGGGGATGTCCGTGTCCGCGACCATGCCAACGGCTGAAGAAAGCACGTCCACCGTGAAGGCCACGGCCGCGCCGCCGGCTTCTCTGGTCGCGTCAAGCTGCCTTACCACCACGCGGGCGAGCCGGGCCTCCGTGGCCATGGGCACTTTGACCAGGCGGTAGCTGGCCGCGGCGATGGTGATAGCGGTCGTGCCGCGCCGTATTTGCTCGAAGACCTTGGGCACGAGCTGGCTCCACTCTCTGCGTCAGATTTACGTCGTGTAGCTGCCCCAGGACGGGTCCACAAACCCCAGGACGTTGTCGGTCGCGCCCAGGGCCCTGGCCGCATGAGCCTGCGTAGTGTTGGTGGTCGGAGGCACGGGGTGCGTGGCGTCCACCGCGACCACGGCCGTGGCCATGTCCGTGGTCGTGCCCGTGATGCCCGTGGCATACCGGTGCAGGGTGGTCGCGTCGCCCAGGGTGGCGTGCATGTCCGTGACGTAAAGCGAGATGCTCGTCGCGTTGGTAGGCAGCGCAGGCACGGTGACCCGCGGGATGTTCGCGGTGGCGACCGTGAAGTCCGCGCTCGTGCTCGTGCCGATCGTCGTGCTGCCCCAGGAGTTCACAAAGGTGTAGGCCACCTTGTAATGGCCGGCGACCATCAAGCCACCCGAAGCGCCGCCGCCCGTAACGGCCACGGTGGCGGCGACGGTCGGATTGGCCACGATGGCGTCGGGGTTGGTGTCCAGCACGATCGTCCTGGGCGTGCTGACGATGGCCAGCCTGCCGGCCAGGAGATCGCGCTCCAGCGCCCTGCGCCTGGTCTGCTTGGTCGTCCCGTCGGGGAAGCTGTGCTGGATGTCACCGAAGACCGTGAACGAAGCGCCGGCGGCCAGTTTCTTGCCGTGCTTGCCCAGATACGAGAAGATCATCTCCTTCCCGCTGGTGTTGATCACGGTCGTGTAGAGGTCAACGGTCGTCGCCATGATCAGGTCTTCCGTTCTTTGCTGGCTGCTACCGCAGCCGATGTTGCAGCTTTCAGCCCGCTGCAGAGGGCTTTGGTGCTATCAGGCGCCGCGGGCGAGCCAGGCCCCGAAACGCGCAGCGGCCTCAGCCAGGTCCTCTCTCTGGGCCAGCTCGCTTGCAGCGGCCTTGAGCATCCTCTGGTGACTGGTAGGCCAATGGGGCCGACCCTCCGCGGCGACGATCTTCTTGAGATCGTCCAGGGCCCTGATGATCGGGCTGTCGGGCGAGGAGGCCTTCTTCTCCAGCTCCCTGGCCTCCTCGGTCTGAAGGACGCCGGCCAGCTCCAGAAGGCTCAGCTTCTCTTCTTCGGAGGCCGGGACGACGCCGTAGTCCCGAGCCAGCTTCTCGAAGAACACCGGGGCGTGGACCTGCTCGATCAGGAGGTCGTATTCGGCCTGCGGGAAGTTTTGTTCGCTCATGGTCGTGCTCCGTTCTGGGTCGATCACGCGGCCAGGTCGGCCCTGGTCGGGGAGGCCGCGTTGCCGATGGAGCTCCCGATGGTCTCGTAGCAGAACCAGTTGATCATGAAGAACTCCCGCTTGACGGCCATGGTGGTGTCGTCAAGGGTGTAGGCCCGCCCGATGAACTTCTCGTCGGGGAACATGTACATGGTGTCGTTGGGCACCAGGTCCGTCTTGATCGTGATGATCAACTGGGCCTTCTGGAAGGTGGTCTCCTCGTAGCCGTTCTTCATCATGTCCTGGCTGAAGTCGCCACCGACCTCATCGCGGCCCCACTTCATGATCTCCTGCATGGTGACGTTGTTGATCACCACGGTCTTGACCTCGAGGTGAGTGGGCCCCGAAGGCAGGATCTTGAACGCTTCGCGGGTGCCGTCCCTGGTGGTGCCTCCCTGGACGCTCCGCCACTGATAGACACCCGACCAGGGCGCCAACGTGTCCACCGTGCCGCCCATGGCCCGGTTGACGGTGCCGAAGAACTTGACGTCCTCTTCGTAGAGCATGTCCTTGATCGAGTTGTCGCTGAGCACCTGCCGAATGTCCATGTGGTAGGTGCGCAGTTCGTCCACGTCCTTCGTGAAGTTCACCGTCTGAACGCGGTGGAACTTTACGGGGTAGCGAATGCCCAGGATGTAGACGTTCTCGGGCAAGGTCGCGAAGGGCACACTGATGGCCGCGGGGGAATCAGGCTCGCGATCGACCCACTTGATCGGCTTCTCCTGGTGGTCCCTGTCGAGCTCGTCGTTCGGCAGGTCCACGAACGGCATCACCCGTCGATGAATGCCGTCTTCACGCACTCGGTAGCGCGTGTAGCCGTTGATGGCGTCTTCCGCCTTCTTGAACTGTCCGTCCGAGGGCGACGTCAACCACTCAAACATGGTCTCGTTGGCGACCTTCTCGAAGGCGTAGCTGGCCATCTTGTCCTCCGCGCTGGCTCTTGCTCGTGTAGGTCAAAGGGCGCGATCACGCCGTGCCAGGGCCCCAGACCGGCCAGAAGCCGAGCATGGATCGCTTGTTGTAATTGGTCCGAACGCCCCTCGAGACCACGCCGACGACGGCCGTCGTGAAGAGGGTGATCGCGTCGTTGCGCAGGACGCCCGACGAAGTGGTGGTCGGCCGCCTGGTGGCGGACAGCCCTTCGTCGTTGGCGGTGTTGCCAATGGGCGACTTCAGCAAGTTGTTGGGCGCAAAGGTCTGGCTGAACACGTACTCCGTGGTCTCCAGCTCCATGGAGGCCTTGGCCGGGATGCACATGATGTTGCCGCCCGGCGTGATCGGCTCCCAGAGATAGTCCGCGGGCCTGGCGGTGCTGACGTCGTAGGCGTTGACGCCCTGGAAGATCCAGACGGCCATGTTGCTGGTGCCCACGCCCGGCTCAAGCTCCCCTGAGGCGTTCAAGTGGCAGCACTGGCCGGCGCGCAGATCGTAGAGCACGTTCGCGCTGGGCTTGGCAACGAAGTCGCAGGCGGCCACGTTCGGCCAGCCCTTGATCGGGTTGAGCGAGAACAGGTAAGGCTGGTCGGGCACGGTCGGCATCGCTGATCACTCCCGTTGGTCTGATTGCGGCATTGTTACGGCATCGAGCCCGCCGCAGAGGGCCGTAGGGCCGTCAAGCGTCCGGCGGCACTTCCACGCCAAGGAGGCCGTAGTACACCCGGTCCGACGGCCGCAACTTTCCGCCCGGGACGTCGGAGAGGACGCGCGGCCGTTTTTCGCCGTTGCTATCTGCCTGCGAATAACCACGGCCCATGGCCTGTTTCGTGGTGGTCACGCTGGCGGCGTGATACTCGGCCACCTTCTTCAGGGCCTCAAGCGCCGTGGCCGGATCGGCCAGCGCCCGGATCAGGTCCTGGCGCATGGTCTCGTCGTAGAGGCCCGCCTTGATCAGCGCGGAAACAGCAGGGGTAAGGGCGGCGGCCGCCTTGACCCTGGTGTTCTCGGCCTGCTTCTGCATCGCCTCGGCCTTCTCGAGCGCGGCGCCAGCGCAGGCCAGAGCGTCGATGGCTTTCTCGGTCAACGTTTGGGTCATCGCCATGTCCTCGTCGCTCCGGCCTTATCGCACGCCGCAGATGTTCCGCACCCAGTGCTTGATCTCGTCTCGCTGGGAACGGCCCTCGGGCGAGCGAGCAGCCTTGAGACGGAGCTTGCCCTTGTCCCGTAGGTCAACCACCTGTTTGCACAGCCCGGCCAGGTGAGAGGCCTCTTTGGGGAAGGACTTCAGGGAGGCGGCCATCTTCGTTCGGGCCTCCTTCTCGGCAGGGGAGGCAGGGGGCCTCTCGCCGCCGGCGGGAGGAGGCGCGCCGTTGGCGCCGCCGCCCTGGCCCATGCTCTTGACCAACTCGATGATTTCCTGCGGGTCGATGTTCGCCTCTTGCAAGGCGTTCCCCAGCTCCTCCAGGGCAGCCTGGTGGTCTTCGCCACCTCCGGGCGGAGCCTCGCCTGGCGGGGGGGCTCCGCCGGCATCGGGGGGAGGCGCTCCACCGCCGCCGGCGTAGGCCTCCGGAGGCAGTTGCCCGCCATCCATGCCCGGAGGAGGCATGCCACCGCCTCCCGGCGGGGGAGGCGGCATGGGCATCGGTTCGCCCTCGGCCTGCTTCTTCAAGAAGGCGGCCTGCTTGGCCCTGGCGGCCTGGTGCTGCACGAGGAAGCGCCCTACCCTGTCCGCGTCGGCCTCGGCCTCCAAGAGGGCCCGCTCGATCATCGCCTGAGCAGCGGCCTTCTTGTCCAGGCCCGTGCCGGCGGTCTGATAGCCGGCCTCGGCGGCCTTGCGAGTCTGCGCCGAGGTTGGCGGGGCTTGAGTGGCGGGCGCTCCGGGCTTGGCTGGCTTGGCGGGCGAGGCCTTCTTCTCCACGTCGGCGCCGTCGCCGATCTCTTTCAAAACGCCGTTCATCTTGTCGAAGGCCAGCTTGACCAGAGGATCGAAAGCCATTTTCTGGTAGTCGGCGGCGGTCTTCTCGGCGTCGGCGCGAGCGGGGTGGGTGGTGCCGGGGTCCGGCTGGGTGTGGTCGTAGTTGTCTTCTACGGACGGGTCCTCGCCCGTGGCGGACGGGCGCATCCCAATGTCCTGCGTGTGGTCCTCTTGCGAGCCGCCCTCTCCCGGCGTGGTGGCGTCCACGGCCGCCGGGAACACCTCCTTGACGTCCTCTTCGTTCTCCTTGCCCCGCTCACCCAGGGGTGCTTTGCCTGCGCCTGAGTCGGCGTCGGCCGTCGGGTGACTGGACGTGCCGCCCACACTACCCGGGTCGTCCGCAGCCGAGCCTGACAGGCCCATCTCCGTGGCCTTCTTGGCCGCGGCCTGCTTCTCGCCCTGGATCTGCTTCAGGATGTCGTTGATCCGACCCAGTGTGCTGTTCTTGTCGATGACCGCGGGCATGTCCACTCGCCCTCTTCTCCCTTAGGTGAAGAAGGCGAGAGGCCTTCTTCACGCATCGGGGACTAGGCGATTCTGGGCCAGCAGTGCGCATCGCGTCAAACGAGATACTGAATGGTTTCTCTCGGCAAGAAGCAAGGAGCATACGCCATAGGCCGAGTAGTGCGCAGCCAGGTCGAGCAAGTCAGCACCTGATTTGACCAGAAGCGACTGATTGGACAGCGCCGGCCCCGATTCATCGTGTAAAGAGGCCAGAAGAAGTCTTTTCCGGAGGTCGGGCGCCAATAGGGAAAACCGTTCCGCACTCTGATCGCCCGGCCCCGCAGAGAGAAAACGCGAGGCCTTCTCGAGATAGGAGGGGTAGCGCAAAAGTCGCGCCAGGCCCAGAGAGGCCAGGGGAGCAAGCAAAGGCGCGACAGAGGCGGCCTTGGCGTGATCACCAACGATCAGAGATAACCACTCGCAGGGAGGCAGCACCTGTCCCCTGTGGGCGAGAGAGGAAAGCGCCTGAGAGACCGTCCCCCTGAAGACGCAGGGAGAGGCCCCTTGCGGGAGAGCCGGGGCCACCGCTCTGAAGTCGGCGATCTTCTCGAGGGTGATGAGCTCTTTCACCAGCCGTTCGGCATCGGTCAGAAAGAGAGCATCGAGACACGAAGGACCGTCTTCGTCGCGAGGGGCGAAAACAGGGGGCGGCGCTTCGGCCGCCATCTTGTCGAGACGGCCCAGGACGTAGGCGGTGCGCTCCGCGGGGCTTTCGACGTCCGAGATATCGAAGAAGACGGGCTCCGGGTTGTCGGCGTGAAGCACATGACCGCACTTGAGAACAGTGCCCATGTTTCCCTTCAGCCCGCCGGCACTGCACGTCTTCTCGGTGCAGTATTCGTCGCGGTTTCTCGCCCTGTTGCCGCAAAAACTGCAGGAATCAAAGGCCACTTTGCAGTTGTGACTAACCATCCCGAGGAGCGAATAAGACTCGTCCTCTTCCACCTCCAGGTTCCAGGTCGGCGCGTTCTCCACCCTCCTGACAGAGACCTCTTTCACGCGATAGGCGTAGCTGGTGCCAACCTCATAGAGGCAAGGCGGCTTCGTCCGCTTGAAGAGCGAGAAGTACCTGGCGTTTTGCGAGACTTTGAGCGAGCGGCCAACGAGGAAATCGGCGTCGAAAGGGGAGATGTTCAGGGTGAACTCGACCGCGCCTATCTTGTAGCCGTTGTTGTGGACGATCCGGTAGATGGACGAAGCCACCCCCATCGACAGGAGCAGATCGCGTCCCTGAAGGATCAGCGACAAACTGGCGCTCGACCAGTGCGCGCCCTTGATATCGCAGAAGCCGTCCCCGTCCAGCCACCGCCCCATGAAGACTCGCTTGCACTCCTCCGGCGCAGCAAACAGCCCAGGCGGGACTCGTTTCGTGGTCGCTCCCTCGCCTACCAGCGCGAGCATCCAGTCGGCCAGCTCCCTGTTGCTAACGGCCAGTGTGAACGAGACCGCGCTGTTGGATTTCGGCCGTATGGCAACGTAGGTGGCAGGCCACAGCTCACGCACGATCGATGGCACGCCGCTCATCGACCAGTCGTCGACGTGGACGGTGAAGTTCACGAGCGCGGGCTTGTCCTTGTTGAACTCGAGACTGCCCTCAGCGACGTAGGTCCCCAGAAGAGCCGCGAAGCGAGGGTCGTCGAGCACCGGCTGGTCGGGGAAATGCGACACAGGGACGACCTCGATGCGATCGTCCTTCTGCAGATGGCCGGCGTGTATCCACTCAAACGCCTCCGCCCCCGCCTCGACTTCCTGCGCCCACTGGGCCACTGGCCGCTGTCGCTGCCTGAGCGCAGGGTAGTCCTGAAGGACCTTGGCCCTCATCGGGTGGTCAGCCGTTAGCTCCAGCGTGTAAGGCAGGCCGTTGACTTTCGCGGATACGACATCGCCCGTATAGGTGCGTCGGTTTAGCTCCTTGACACGCCGCCATCGCCCCATGTGGGTGTAGACCAGGTCCCCGATGGTGACGTCGGTGATCGCCTTGTAGCCGGTCGCTGTCAGTACCGGCGTGAGCGGGTCCAGCACGCAGCTCATACTAGCCCCGGCCGGTCTCCCTTCGGCCATCTTCTTCAGGGTCCTCTCGGCCACATACCCGGCATTGGAGCGAGCGATTTCCTCGTTGCCGTTGAGGGCCACGACTAACTCGACTCGGTGCATCTCCGGGTTGTAAACGGATTTCTTGACCAGCCCGTAGTGCGGAGAGCCGCTCGAATTTTTATGGTCATAGAACCACTTCGCGTACTTCTCAAACGTGTGGTGGTGTTTACGACACGCCTTCTCCATGAAGCCGTCAAAGTTCTTGTTCGGCGCCCAGAACTCGGTCGCGCCGACGGCAAGAACATGAACGGGGACCTCTCCAGGCTTGAACTCTAGACCTCGCACCACATCGGCCAGGTAGTGCCCGGCTCGCTTGATGAAGTCCCTGAGGTCATTTCCGCGAAGCCCCTCTCTGCCAACCTTCACCAGCCTGGCACAGGGAGCTTCATCACCGAAGGCCCAACCGTCGGGCCCGAAGGTCTTGGTCATGCTCACGGCGACGTCTCCCCTCTTCTCGCGCGCTCTTCAGCGACGATCCGGTTCGTAACTGACGCCTGGTCTGCCACCGCCGGCTGGCCCGTGTTCCAGTTGCTGACAGGAGAGGTAAACCGCCGGTAGAGACCGTACCCGAGAAGAGGCAGGGTAGCCCCGGCACCGACGACGGCAGTTGTCGCCTTGCGGCTCGGCCCCACGGGTCGGCCCAGTTGATTGTTCGCGGTCCTGGCCACGCCTAACAGGGCGCTGGTCTGTGGTCTTGACAGGGTCGGCCCGTTCGGGAGGGCTGTCGAGCCGACGCGGCCACCCAGCAACGAGCGATCTATCTGTCCGGTGTGGCCCGCCAGGCCGGTGAGCAAAGGCTGAAGCGTGGGGTCGGCCGCGCCCAGGGCGCTCAGCTGGTCCTTGACAGGGCCTTGCGTCCGGAGCTGACCCTGCAGGGCCTCTCGCAGGAGAGAGGTGTTCTGCCGACGTTGCATCAAGCCATAAGCGCCGACACCAGAGGCCGCAGCGAGGGCGCCTGCAAGGCCGTAGCCGCCCCTGGCCGCGTGCGTCTGGTGAGATCGCTCGAAGGCGTCCGTCCATGGCAGAGCGTGTTTGAGCCCTGGGTCCAGTTCCGCCAGCCCCTCTTGCGCGTTCTCGACGTACCCAAGCCCTGGTGACGTAAACGCTCTGTAGGCCCGCCCAAACATGTTGGTGTCAGAGCGGTTGCGATCCACGGCGGCGCTTACGGACGCAAGGCCGGTCGTGTAAGCAGCGCCGGCCTGCTCTCTCAGGGCCCTGGCTTCGTCCTGCCGACCAGATCTCTCCAGGGCCGTGGCCCTGGCGCTGGCGTCGTGCCAGGCCTCCGTGTGACGCCGTACGGCTTGCTGCACGTCCTCAGGGTTACTGCCGCTTCGGTGGAGAAAGTCCGTGGTTAGCCTCTGCATACGGCCAGCCTCCGGAGGGCCGCTTAACGGCCTGGTCCCTGGCGGCTGGGGAGTGGCAGGCTTGTCGTCTTTCTTGCTCTGGCCCAACGCGTCCGTCAGGCCGCCGGCGCCAGCCCCTATGGCCCCGCCGGCCAGAGCGCCCGTGAGGGCGTCTCTCAGGAGCTGGCGCTTCTTCTTGCTCATGAGGCCTCGCAGGAGGCCGACGCCCGCCCCGGCGCCAGCGCCCAGGAGGCCGTAGTTCACGGCGTTGTAGGAGCGGGCCTGGTTGGCGAGATCTCCCAGCTGAGAGGTGCTCTCTTCGCCGTCTGCTTTCTTCTCGAGCGAGGGGCCGTGACGCAAGGCTCGCACCAGCTCGGCGCCAAGCGCGATCTCTTCCAGGGCCTCCTCGTAGCCCTTCTTCAGGAAGTCGAAGCGATCGGTCACGTCGTCGCCCTCTCTCCGATGCGGGAAATGATGGAGGCCAAGGGCGATTTGGGCGAACCGCCCTCTCGTCCGTAGCCGCGCCCGCCGCCGATCGGCCCGACGGGCCTGAGGTCCTCGGGCAAGCTCTTGTCGGCGCCGGGGACCGTGCGCACATCACGGAGTTGCTTCTCGGCGTCCAGGAGCTGCTTGAGCTCGTGGGTGTCCAGCGAGCCCTGGGCCAGGTGGCGACGAAGAAGCGCCTTGAGCAGCGCGGGCTGCCGGGTCGCCCGCGGCGCCAGTTGCTGGAGCTCGTTGAAGGCCTCGGACACGTCGTCAGGGTGGTAGCCCGAGATCACCGGGTCATTGGCGGACAGGTCGGAAAGTACGGCCTTGAGGCGCGCGTGTTCCATGGCGCCCTCGTGAGAGACGCTCGTGAGGTGAGCCAGGGCCTTGTCATCCTTGCCCTTCCAGTTGGCGCTGGACTGATCGTGGTCGCGCAGAGGCGCAGTCAGGGCCCCGAACGTGTCAAGGGCCGTACTGCCGAAAGGGCGCATCATGCTGATCACCCCCTCTCCCGCGCGGTTCAAGAAGTCAGCCGGCCCGCCTTTGGCGCCCGGCAGGGAATCTTTCTGCGCGGCCGCGGCCTGTTTCTCTTGCTCGAGGAAAGGAAACAGCGCCTCCTGGAGCAGCCTCGGCGACTCCTCCTTTTGAGCAGCCTCTTTCTCCGCGACCGCCTGCTTGGCGAGCTCTATCGCGTCACAGGCGACCAGGAAGACCGACCAGGGCCTTTTGCCCTGGTCGATCACGCAAGGGCCCGTAAACTGCCTCGCCTCCTTGACGTAGCGGAAAGACGCGCACTTCTCTTTGAGGTACGAGAACAGCTCAGCCGCCGGGCCGCCTCTCAGGGCGACGAAGTCCTTCTCGGCCTGATCGAGGTTGGCGACCTCTCCTCGCCGAACACAGAGCACGGCCTCTTCACACGCGCTCTTCACCCCGTCTTCGGCGTGGACGACGTTGGCATCGAGCTGGGCAAGCAGCCTGCGCCACTGTCTGACGGCCGAGGCGGCCTTTCTCTCCAGCTCTCGGTGAACGCGCCTCACTGGTCCCGGGGGCGCGTCACAAGAGGCCGTCTTCTCCATCTCCTGCCGGGCGGAGCGCTTCATGGCGCGCGCGGCCTTCTTGAGCTCGTTCTCGCCGCTCGTGTAATCGCCTGAGAGACCATGCGAACGGACCAGGGCGGCCGCGGAGACCACATGGTCCGGGTACAGCCTGCGCAACGCTTCCTCGGCGTCAGCGAGGGGCACGGGCTGCGCTCTTTCGAGCAGGCTCTCCGCGGTCTTTCTCAGGAAGTTGGCCCGGCCGATGTTGAAGCCCTGGCAGGCCAGCCGTACATGACCGGGAGGGAGCTTCACCGTGGAAGCAACCTTCACCACGGCGTCGGTGGGGAGCTCGCCCTCTTCCACCAGGTCGTTAACCCTGTCGATGAAACGCAAGAGCCTTGACTCGTCGTCCCTGTCAAGCCTTCTCGCCTGATTTGCCATTGAGTGACTCCGTGATCTTGAAGTCCTTGAAGAGCTCGTCGTGGCGGCCTGCCGGCTTCTTTTCCCTTGTCGGGGCGGCCGCCTGTTCCTCAGGAGAACGGAAGACCAGGGCCTTGAGCACCATGTCGGCGCCGGCGTGCCAGGCCGACTGCGGCCCCTGGTTTGAGCTTTTCAGCTCGGCCTCGAGGGACATCGCCTTGTGGTGCGCATCGAGGACCAGCGCTTGCGTCTCGGAGAGGACCGGCATGCACCGGGCGGCAAGCGCTCCCTGTCGCGCGAGCGTGTCCATCTTGTCGGCGATGAAGAAGGCCTGGACGTCCTTCTTCTGAACGGGCTGGTTGATGACCAGGGCCGAGCCTTCAACCAGAGCGTCAATGACCGCCGGGCCGCCGGTCAGGGCGTAGAGCTTCAAGAGAAGATCAAACTCCCTCGCCTTGACGCCTCGGTGGAAACTCGGGCCCAGGACCCGGTTGACGAGCCAGTCCCTTCGGTGCAGGTTGCTTCGCACGTCGAAAAAAAGCTTCTCGTACCAGAAGACCACCTCGGGGGTCGTGTGCATCTTCCCCGCAATAACCTCGGCCGGTTGATTCGCCAGGACGCGCGCCTCGAGGACAAAGCGGTCGTCAGGCCCCGAGGCCTCTTTCAGAGACCGAGCGAAGTAGACGCCCGGGTACTTGTCGGCCAGGGAGTAGCGCCCCACGTCCGTGGTGGCCTTCTGCCACTTGGTGAGAAAGGTCTTCGCCACCTTGACGTGCTCGTCCTCGCCCTTCTTGCGACACGACCTGGCGTCAGGGCCCAGGAGCCAGCAGGCCCTGAGCCACCGCCAGTCAGCAGGTCGAAAGGGGTCATGAGGGCTTAAAAGCATGATTGTTTTCCGGAAAACAAAACTCGATCTGCTATGGGCTACACCGAGGCGACGTAATCCAGGTCGTCGCCCGGCCCGCCGGCGTCGCCCGGCCCCGAGATCACCTTCTTGCTCTTCAGGTCCAGGAACACCTGCCCGGCCGCCTCGAAGGCGTTCCTGAGGCCGTCTTCAATCTCGGGCAGGTCGCCCTTGCCGTAGCGGTCGCCGAACTGGTCTCCATGCCAGTAGAAGCAGAGGATGAGTCGCCCCAGGGCGTTCATCCCCTTCATGACGTCGGGCAGGTGGCGATCGATGAGGGTGTCCTCCCTCGTCGCCTTGAGCAGCCCTCCAATGACCGCCGTGTCGAAGATCTCCTTGTCGCCCGACTGCACCGCCGTGGCGACGGATCGCAGCGCGGAGTGGTCGGGCAGGACGGTCGGGTCGTAGTCGGACGGCGAGCCCTTCGTGGCGAGCACGTCCTGGACCGGGATGCGCCAGTCCTGTCTCTCGATGGAAGGCACCGTGCCGCCGATCACGGGCTCGGAGCCGTAGGACGGGTCCGGGAAGCCGGGAGCGCTCGGCGCTCCATCCACGAAGTCGTCGGGCCGGGCCTTCTTGATCAAGGCCGTGGCCGCCACGGCCGTGGTCACCTGGTCCAGCAGAGCGCAGGCGACCTTCTCTCGAACGCCCGTCTCCTGCACCAGGTAGCAAATCGCTTCCTCCCTCGCGAGCCGCACGGGCTTGTTGTCCTGCCACTCGACCAGGTAGGCCCCTTGCTTCTCGGAGACCTTGACCTTCTCGGTCTGCGCGCGAAGGAGCACCTGCACTTCATCAAGCTCGCCGGGCTCGAGCGGGCGAGGATGCGAGCTGCCCGTGTCATCGCCCTCTTCCTTCTCGTCCGCCAGAGATAGCACCCTGGTCTCGGGCGGGGCCCAGAGCTCGCCGCCGGCGTGAATGCCGAGCTTCGAGCCGGGCCGCCTGGTCAGGCGGATGCGGGTGCAGCAGCAGTCGTGGTTGGGCGTCGGGCCTGAGATCTCCCGACGCCTGCTGAACGCCCAGCGGTCCAGGTCGTTGAGTCGATAGGGCCGTCGAAGGTCGGCTTGGTCCCTCCACCAGACCTCCCAGGTGTCGCTGGTTTTCTCGTCAACGGTGAAGGGGACCGTGCCCTGACCGCCCCTGGTGAGCAGCATGGTCACGCCGTCGGGCGGCTCGTCCTTGATCTCAGGGAGGCCCTCCCACCACTTCTCGAAGCTCTCCAGCGTGGTGGAGGCAATGGTCCAGACGCGCGACGGGTGCGTGCTTACCCAGCGCTTGTTCTCGAGGTCCACGACCGTGCAGAAGTTCTCTCTCCTGTAAGAGCTCTGCGGCGACATCACCACCAGGCACTTCTTCCAGGAGTCGGGCTTGATGAGCACCTCGTAAAGGCCCGTCCGATCAGGGTTGACGAGGCTCAGAGGCGTACTGACGTTGAAGGCCGTCGCCACTTCGTCGTCATCGCGGTCATCCTTGATGAGATACCTGGCCCGGAGGAGCTTCTCCTTCTCTTCCGAGTTCAGGTCTCTGACGGCGGCCCCTCCCGGCCTATAGACCTTGAGTTTGACGGTGGGTTTCGCCTGGGCAGCCGCCTGCTTGCCGCGGCCCTCGGCCATGATGTCCAGGACGTTTCGCGGTTTCTCTTCTTGCGCAGGCTCCTTCTCTTTCGGCTTCTTCTTGCCCTTGTACTTGTAGCTCTCCGCCGCCTCTCGCCCGTAGATCGCCGGCCCGTCGAGCTTGACCGCGGGATGGCCCTCGTAGAGGGCCTTCTTCTCACTGCCGATAGCTAAAGAAACAAGGCGCTCCAGCCCTTGCGGGCCGTAGTGCTTGTCCAGGGCGGTGATAGCCGCGGGCACGGCCTTGCAGATGGCCAGGAGCGGCTTGACGGCCGCTTCCCCTGCCGACTTCATGAAGTCGACGAGATCGCCGCGGCCCTCCAGGGCCTCCGCGGGGGAGCGACCCAGAGACCTGGCCATGACGAGCGCGGCGGTCTTTCGCCACTCACTGGCGTACTTGTAGGGCGACCGCACGAGCTGAGCGATGTTGCTGCCCGTCAGGCCCATGAGAGAGGTGTTTCGGTGAACTCCCTCTCCCAGCTTGGCCGAGTCGTCCTTGCCGAGCAGGTAGTTGACCCAGGGCTCCTTGAGCGGGACGAACAGGTCCTGGTCCTTGAGGTAGAGGAGCTCGTGGCCCTTGAGCTCCCCGCCCAGGAAGAAAACAGGCGCGAGCGCCCAGCGGTTGCCGATCTTGAAACCAAACGCTCCCGCGGCGCGCGTGCCGTCATCGTTCTTGTCGATGAGCTGAAAGCCCAGCTCAAACGCGAGGAGCTTGGGCGCCTTGTCGGCGAGATACGTGTGAGCCAGAGAGGCGAAGGCCTGCTCGAAGCCTGCTTCTTGCGAGCCGCCGGCCTCGGCCTGCTTGATACGGGCCTGCCTCGGCTCGGCCAGGAGGCGGGCCAGAGCGCTCTGGCGAACACGGGCCTTCTTACTCAGGATCGGCATGGACTTCTCCCTCCCAGGCACCCACCAAACGCCCGATTATGCCCTGAGAAGGGAGAAGTCACTTACGAGAGAAGAACGAGATCAAGCGCCCAGCACCCTCTGACGTGAGGGCCAGGGGACCGAAGGTGCTCAAGCAAAGGGTGTGGCCAACGCCCGATGCCCGCACAATCGTAACACGTTAGCCTCTCCACGGCCCAGGTGTCGCCGAACGGGTGTTCTTGTGAGATGACGCCTGTGCCAACGCACGTTCGGCACCTCTTGCCGACGCACCCGGCCTCTTCCAGGGCATCTGCAAGAACGGCGAGTCGGGTAGTGTCCAGCTCGCCGGCAGGAGAAAGATGGTCCCAGGCCGCCTTGGCAAGGTCTCGCACGGTCTCGGTCCGCCAGCGGTAGTCCAACAGGACGAAACCGGGCAGAGCGTCGTCGAAGTCATCGGTCGACCAGCCCGTACTGGGATGACACCACTTGAATGGCCTGAAAGGGTTGCCGACGATCTCTCTGAGAAGGTCGGCCTTGACTTCGTCGCTGACGTTCGTGTGACCATTGTACTTCTTCGCCCAACTAATCGCGATGCGAAGAGGCGCAGCCGCATCGTCCTCCAGGTCAGCCAGCGCGGGCTCGCCTTCGGCCCAACTGGCGTAGCCACCTTGAGGACCAAGGGCGCGGTCCCGCCCGTACGCGCGCACGGCCAGTGCGGCGCACCAAAGCCTGAGTTGCCTCCCGTTAGTCTGCGCTTCTAACAGGTCGTGGCGCTCGTCGCAGCCCAGGTGATAGAGCATCCTCCTGGGCCGCTTGCATGTCAGCCATTCGTGCTCGGTCATGATCTCCCCAGTACCAGGTCCAGGGCCCAACACCCTCTGGCATGCGGCAACAGCGGCGCTTTTCTGGTCCCCCTGCAGGCGCACTGCTTGGCCACATGGGCCCTCAACTGTGGGAAACCGAAGGCGTTACCGCTGTCACCAACGTCGAAGAGCGCGTCCTTGCAGAAGGGACAAGGAGCACCTCGCATGTGCTCCAGAATGATGGCGTTTTCGCAACCGGCGTCTTCCAGGGCGTCGGCAAGGACCTGGAGGCGAACCGGGTCCAGATGATGCTTGTCCACCTGACCACTGGCTTTGCAGCGATCGCAGTCCCGGTACTCGCTGCCGCCCGTGCCCTTGCAGACTGGACAGGGCGCAAGAAGCCTGCTCTCGTAGGCCGCTTGCGCCAGAGACAGGACCGTCGGCGTTACCAGCTCGACACGACGATGGTAGGGCAGGTGAACGTGATCTTTCCGACAGGGGTCGCCGAAGACATCTCGGAGAAGGTCGGCGAGAGGGCCGTCGGTGCCGTATATCCGCCGCCAGTAACGAATGGCCTCACTGGCGGCGTCCTTCGCTCGAACGCGAAAGATGTACGACTCCCGCCACACGACGGTATGGTCGCGCCCGTCTTGCCACTCCTGTGCGCGGAGAACGGCAACCTTGTACGACAACCGGCCCTCAGCGAGTTGCTCGGCCTGTTCGTAGGGGAAGAAGCCAGGCGCGCGCCAGTAGGCAGACGCGAGGGCGAAAAGACGCAGTTTTCTCTCGCTTGGGTCATGGGCGCTCAGCAGGGCATCGAGCATCGCCCCTGAGTCGCTGCAGTCTTCCCAGGCTGACGAGTCCATGGTCGTCACTCCTTTCCCAGGAGAAGGTCAAGCACCCAGCAGCCTGGGAAGTGCCGGTGGGGCATGGTCTCCAGGGACTGGCACCACAGGCAGCCGCCGTACAGTCTCCGTTCCTCGTCTAGCAGGTGAGAAACGCCATGGCCGCAATTGGCACAGAGGACCGTGCAGCGCAGGTGAGAAAGCAACTCCGACTCCGTGCATCCCGCCTCCTCCAGGGCGTCGGCAAGAACGAAAAGCCGGTCCGTCACGAAGGCGCCGTCGGGAAGTCGCTCCTCGCCGACGGCGCGAGCCAGGTCCATCACACAGGGGCCAAGCCAGGCAGGCGTACGACGAACAAGGCCGACCCCGCCGCAGGTAGGGCACTCAACATCGAGCCAAAAACCATCGGTGATGCGGCCAAGGCCGACACAGAGCTTGCACTCGGCCCTGAAGGCCTCGCAAGGCCTGAAGGGGTTGCCGAATATCTCCCTGAGCAAGCTCGCCGCACGGACAGGCGACAACGGCCCCTTGAACAGCCCTGTGGAGCGGACAAGAGAGTTCACCGTCCCCCAGGCTGAGTCGCCGGCAAACCAGACACCGCACCAGGTGCTCGTGGCCGTCGCTCTGCTGTTCAGGTCGTCCGTCGCGTTCTCCTCGGGAGAAGGGCCCTCGGCGTGACGCTCGGCATCCAGGACGATCTGCTTGGGGTCAATCCCGTCCGCCCAGGACAGAAAGCCGGGCAGAGACCTGTGACAGGCGACGGCGAAGAGCCTGAGCTTCCTGTTGGTTGCCGCGCCAAGTGACTCACGAGGGGCCAGGGGCATGGTGAGCGACTTGAGCATGGCGACGTGGTCCGTGGTCCCGTCCCAGAGGCGTGCGTCCATGAGAAGTCACTCCTTTCCAAGGAGAAGATCAAGCACCCAGCAACCACGGACATGAGGGCCTAGTGAGCGGAGGTGCTGCAGCAAAGGGTTGTCCGCACGAACCACGCCGCCGCCTTTGCAGGTCTTGCAATTGGTCCAGCCGCCCTCATGGCGGCCGCTGGCCGGGTCGCGCTCCGGGTGATAACCAGGCTCGTGAAAAGGGTTTTTCTCATCGTCGTGGTACGGCGAGCACCTCGGGCAAGGCGACTCGCAAACGGAGGGACACCCCGCTTCTTCCAGGGCGTCGGCAAGGATGGCAAGTCGGTGCGGGTTAAGCGGGCCGTCAGGAATGTACTTCTCGCCATCGCAGACGTTGCAGGCGGCCGGCAACCCCCTAATGCGCTTGTAACTGCCGCAACCTTGGCACTTGTCGCATTCTCTCCCTGGTCGCTCGTCGTAGGCCGCCTGCGCCAGAGACCGTACGTCAGGGGTAAGCCAGGGATGCCAGTGCAGCACTGCCTCGTCACCGCAGGTCGGACAAACAAGCACACCGCCCGGCGGCTGCGTGTAATAACTGCCGGCCCTACGGCATCCGCGACGACCGGCAAGGAAGGTCGGCTCAAGCTCTACCGGCTGGAACGGGTTGCCGCCGATGTCCCTGATCAGGTCAGCCTGGGCCGCGGCTAGGCTGTTGGAAACACTGAACCAGCGAGGCAGGCCGTTGTTATCCGTCAACTGGCCAACCGGGCCGAGGCACCTCATGGGCAGGTCGACCTCGAATAATGGATTGGCCTGGTATAAGGCTCGCTTCGCACCTGCCCCGGCGATCCTCACCTGGTCCGGCGTAGCCAGGCCGTCGGCGAAGCGCTCAGCCACCTGTACAGCCTTGCGACTGCGCCCGTCAATCAAGGATTGCCAGACCTGCCGGCAACAAGCGACACCGAGGAGACGGACCTGGCGGTCGCTCATCGGTCGCCAGTTGTCCGGGTAGCTGCGGTAACTGCTGTAGGTCGGGCGCTCGATTCGGGCCCAGGTCAGCATCGCGACCGGGTCTTTGGTTGTCAGCCATTCCTTCTCTGTCACAAGGTCTTCCTCAACTCAGGGTGAAGCGCTATCGTCTCAAAGCCGGCCGCGGCGGCGTGTCCACCACCACCGTAGGCCCTGGCCACCTCTGATACGTCCACGCCACCTTCCCTGGAGCGCAGCGACCACTGAAACTTGCCGTCCGAGCGCTGAAACCAGGCGGCACCGAAGGGCATTCCTTCAGCCAGCTTCTCGGCCACCTCGGAGAAGAGACAGGAGGTGTTGGCGGCGAGCACTTGATGCCCGCCGATGCAGACCTCTCTCGCCGTCTTGCAGATGTTGGCCACCAACTGGGCTTGAGCGCGCAGGACGGCCTGGCCTTGCTGACGCGCTTGGACTGCTAAGCCGGCGCAGGCCCAGCCAGCCCTAGAGGTGCCTTTCTCATCCAGGTGAGCGCTTGGCCAGGGCCTCACCAGGCCGTCGGCCATCCAGCTCCAGGTCTTGAAGTCGAAGTCATACGTGCGTATCCAGGCGTTGAGCTCCTTGGAGTAGGGCTGCTCGTGGAGCCAGAGATCTCGGTCCTGGATCAAGTCCACCAGGAACGGCGCTTCCTTGTTGGTCTGGTAGTGCTCCCAGGCGAGCCGGGCGCCGGACTTCTTCGGGTGGTAGAAACAGATCAGGTTGCCGAACCCGGCGCTGAAGTCCTTCTCTTCGTCGCCTTCCTCCCAGTACCGACCGGCCATGTCCCTGGCCCGGCTCTTGTGGTGATCCAGCACCCTGATGTACCTGGCCTTCCGGGCCATCTCTTGAAGCACATCGTGCGGGTAGCAGAAGTCCAGGACTTCAACGTTCCTGTCCGTGACATCAGGCGGCGGTTGCCCGTACTGCACGGGCAGATAGTCGGCCTGATCGCCGTGCTTTTTCCACGCGCACCAGGCAGCGGTAAAGCCGTCGTAGCAACCCGCGTGATAAAGCACCAACGGCCTGTTAAGCATCAGGTCTCTCCAGAAGAAAGTGAATGGTCAGGTCGCATAGACGAAGAGAAAAGCGACCCTTGGCCGGCACGAGTCAGCCAGGGGTCGTTGAGGACCGTCACGGCGCGTTCTTGAGCGGCTCGAAGAAGTCCGCGATGTGACAGACAAACAGGGTCGCCGCCATGGCCAGCTTCGAGGCCGACGGTTCGCTCTTGCCGCTCTCCCAGGCGATCACGGTATTGCGGCTCACCTCAAGGTGATCAGCCAGGGCGCCCTGGCTCATCTTGGCGGCGATGCGTTGTTGCCTGAGGCCGTCGGAGCTGAACGCCACAGGGCCGACGTAAGACCTGGCAGCCAACTTCTGCTCGGCGGCCATGGCCCTTTCTCGCCAACCTTCCGCGATGAGCGTCCGTGCGTAAACAACCGCGTCTAATAGCTCCTGGTACAGGTCAACCAGGGTGTCTCTGCCGTTGAGCGGTTGTAACCGAGTGCCGTAGCGCTCCTGGCCGATCTTGTCGCGGTCCTTGATGTCCTGGAGGACCAGGTCCCAGCTCGCCTCGCGTGTGTTGGGCACAGGTGGTGGTTGGTCTTTGATCTCTGCCACGATCAGCCCTCTTGCGCCGATGGTTTGAGGTACAGGAAGTCGATCTCCGAGAAGGAGAGGTAGGCCGTCGTCTGGTTCAGCTCCTTCCCAACGGCCAAGGCGATGGCCTTGACGGCCTCTCGCCAGGACTTGTCGTCGGAGTTAAACGCCGGGTTGCGAAGCCCGGTGACCAGCACGGTGTCCTCACCACCGGGCGGGCAGCCGTGGCTTTCAAGATAGACCGTCTTGGCAGGCGAGACGATCCCCGCTACCAGCGGGCCGCGCTCATTGAAGTACTGGTTGCGCGCGTGGCGCTGCCAGATCTGCGCCACCAGCTTCATCGGGTCGACGGCCTGGTTCTCATGGCCGTAGCCGGCGTTTACGCCGATGTTGAGCGTGAACTGCGTTGTCTTCAAGATCACCCCTTTGTGCCAGCTCACCTGCGGCTGATCAGCAGCCCGACGATCAAGCACATGGCGAGCAAGGTCAGGTCGGCCCCGGTCAACGCCGAGATCACGACGAGGAAAACAAACACCACGGAGATGGCAACGCCCATGAGCAGAAGCTGCTTGAAAAGGCTCATCGGCTACTTCTCCTCTTCGAGGACCTGGGCCAGGGTGAAGACGGCCTGAAAGTCGATGTCGTGCTCCTTGAGCAGCTCGTTGGCCCCTTGCTGTCTGTCCACCAGGGCGATGGCGGCGAGGACCTTGAGGCCCATGTCTCTCAGCACGGTGGCGGCCTTGAGCAAGGAGCCGCCCGAGGTGGCGACGTCTTCCAGGAGGACCACGGTGTCGCCCGGCGTGAACATGCCCTCCACCACCGACAACGAGCCGTGGTCCTTGGGCGCTTCTCGCACCCACAGCCCCTCGAGGGGCTGGTCGTAGTAGCCGGCCGCGAAGTGCCTGGCCGCCAGTACCGTGGAGGTGACCAGGGGGATGGCGCCGGAGGCCATTCCGGCCACGGCGTCAGGCGGGGGCTCAGACAGGCGATCGAACAGCACGTCGCCGATCAGCTCGGCGGCCTCCCAGGAGCAGGAGGCCCGTCTCAGGTCCAGGTAGGTGTTGCTCTTCGCGCCTGAGGCCAGGGTGAAGTCTCCCCTGAGGACGCAGCGCCTCCTGATGACCTCGAGAAGCTCTTTCTCCGCAAGTTCATTGATCATGATCAGCTCCAGTCAATGACCAGGTAGTAGCGGTCATGCCAGCCCGGCGCGTCCACGAACTCGTACCCGTCCGCCGTAGTGACGGTGGCCCAATTCCGTTCCGCCACTTTCTCGACGAAGGTCACGAAGCCGGCCTCTTGAAGGTGCTTGCACAGGATGGAAGCCGGCGCGTATTGCAAGCGCGGCTCGAAGTCGAGCTTGAACGGCTCGCTGTAGATCTCGCCGCCGTCGGCCTTCCAGGCGCGGTTCTCTTCCAGCTTCACCCGTTTGTGCCCCGCGGCGTTCCACCTCTTGATGGCCTCTCCCAGCTCGCCGTTCACCAGCCCTTTGGCGCGCTTGCGGTCCCTTGCCTCTCGCTCCTTGTTCCACTCCTCGGAGATCTGGGCCTGCTCCAGGGACTGCTGACGGGCCAGTCTGGCGCGCAGGGCGTCGTCTTCTTGAAGCTCTCTCTTCGTGACCATGGTCAGATCACCTCCAGTCAATCACCAGGTAGTACAGCAACTGCGTGCCCGGTCCGTAGTCGTCCTGTTCTTCGACGGCCTCGACGAAGACCGCGAAGCCGGCCTCTTGAAGGTGCTCGATCAAGACCAGGGTCGGCTCGTAGTTCGGACGAGGCTCGAAGCCGAGCATGAACTTATCGTCGCTGAGATCGAAGCTAGCGGTGTCGTCAGCCTCCCAGACAATACTCTCGCTCAACTTCACTATCTTTTGGCCCGCAGCATTCAACCGCTTTAGGGCCGCTCCCAGCTCGCCGTCCAGCAGGCCCTTCGCGCGTTTGAGGTCCCTGTCGCCTTGCCCCTTGCGCCACTCCTCTGCCCGCCGAGCCGCTTCCTCGGCCAGCTTGGCCCGCCGCACGTCGTCTTCTTGCAGCTCTCTCTTCGTGACCATTAGGCTCTCTCCAGCTCTCGTTCTCTCTCAACCTCTTTGTACCAGACACAAGCGGTCAAACAGCAAGGCCCTGGAGGTTCTCTCCAGGGCCTTGCTGAGTTCGCGCACGGCAGCCCGTTCACGGCGCCGCAGACTGCTGCTTCTTCTTCAGGATCTCCTGAAGCGCCGTCAGGAACTGCAGGGCGAGAGGACCGAACTGGGCCAGTAGGGCCAGGATCTCGGCCGGGCCAAGGCCCATGGCCTTGGCCGCAGACATCCCCGCCTGGGACACGCCGGCGGCCATCAGATGGTGTTCCTTAATCTCTTCGTGCATGACCTTCTCCTGGTTTGTTTGTTTGTTTGTTTCAACCCACAGCCGGCCCGAAGAACGGCCGCAACACGTGGTTCTCTTCTCCAGCATACCTTACGGCAACCTCTCGAATCGAATCGGAGCGTCCATCCTCCCGGCATCTTCAGCCGCCCGTCCTCCCACCTTCCGCTCTCAAGCACGACGGCATCGTCGCCCCGCCCCTGGGTTAGAAGGAAGTCCGTCCCGTCCTCCGTCTCGTTAAGGACCCAGCGAGCAGCCACCGAAGACCCGCCCTGGACACCACAATAACCGGCCCGCCCATCCGCCAGCAACTCCATCGTCCCCGGAGGCCTCTTGGCGTCCGTACGAACGATACGCCAGCGACCAACCGGCGAGCCAGGTCGTACAGGCGATTTTCGAGGCGGAGGGACGGGAGCGGACCACAAAACAGCCAACTGCGTAAACAGGAGCGGTAAGCAGACTGCAAATCGCCTCATAAGTCACTTTCTCTCGAAAAAGGCGAAAGGGAAGCGCCCCGGACAGACCGCTGAACTATGTTCAGCGGTCTGTCCGGATATCAGCAAGGCCCTGGAGAGAACCTCCAGGGCCTTGCTGATCTCGACTCGGATCGCCGTAGCTCTCTGTGCTCTTCGCTGCTTCACGGTATGCCTGGCACCTCACGGTGCCGGAGGCGACTGCTGCCTACTCTTCAGGATCTCCTGAAGCGCCGTTATTATCTGCAAGACGAGCGGGGCGAACTGCGTTAACAAGGCCAGGACGGCGGCCGGGTCGAGGCCCTGGGCCTTGCCAGCCTCGAGCAACGCCTGGGACACGCCGGCGGTGGTCAAGTGGTGTTCGGCGCCCTGTTCTTTCTGCGTGGTTTTCTCTGGTTGTTCAGCGACCTGTTCTTCGTGCATGGTTTTCTCGGGTTGGGTGTGGGCCTTCACAGCATACCGCGGACACGCGCTGCGCCCGACCGGGCGCACAGGGTCAACGTCAACCACCTGGGCCGCAGTTCAACGCAGCTTGCCTTGGCTGGGCGAAGAACTGCGGCCCTGACGTGGTGTAACGCATCGTGCTTGGAGCCGACTGGTAGAGCGGTTGGTACGTCGGTTGATACAGGGGCTGATACGTGGGCTGGGGCGCAGGCTGCAAGTACGCCGCCAGGGCCTGGTAGACGGGGACGGTCTGTTGGGAGAGCGCAAGGGCCGGCCTCTGTTTGCTATCACCTGGCCTGATACGAGCGGCGACCTCGCACGTCGGACCGTAGCGAAGGGCGCCCTGGTACGCGACGTGAAGGGCGACCAGCTCGCCGACGGGGCTGAACAGCCCGGCCCCGGAGTCTCCGGAGGCACGCGGGTAGTCCGCCCAGATCCGTTCATTCGACGCGCTAACAACCTTCCCCGCACAGCCGCTCCTTCGGTCGCTGCCACGACCGAAGTGCCTGACAATGTCGCCTACACGAGGCCCGCGGGCCGCCAGGGTAGCGCCATCCAACTTGACGGCGGTCTTGGTCAGCAGCCAGGCGACATCGGCGATCGTATCGCAGGAGGCGACGGAGGCATCGAGCTTGCGCCCGTCTTCCAGGACGATCATGCAGTAGGCGCCAGGCGGGCTCGCGACATGAGCGGCGGTCAGCACTTCTTGCTTGCCATCCTTGCGCGCACCGGCGATCAGAGTGCCGGTGCCCCAGCCGCCGTTGCACCAGACGCCGCAGACCGTTTGCTTGAGCGAGGCAGCTCGCCGAACTGCGTTGTCACTGGCGGGCAGTGGGCACTGCGGTGGTGACGGGCCCTGGGGCGGCAAGGGCGCTTGCGGAGGGCCGGCACAGAGAGTGCCCGTCAAGAGGACCAGAACGGCCAGGACGGTCATAACGCGGATCATGGATGTCTCCCACGCGAAGATCAGGCCAAGCGCTTCGCATCCATATAATAATGTGGACCGCCAAGGCGCTGGTAACGCCGCGGCGGCCCTAACCACCCGTAACAGCCTCACGGAGCTGCACGTCATGGCTACGGACCATTCTACGAACGTACCTTCGCTTATCGACCTTACCGGGCGTCGTTTCGGCTCCTGGCAAGTTATCGGCATCGATCCGATGCGAAAGTACACCGCTACGTGCCGTGTAAGTTTCTGGCTGTGCCGTTGCGACTGCGGCAAGGAGCGAACCGTTAAAGGGCAGAACCTCCGTAACGGCACCTCCACGAGTTGCGGCTGCCGGTTCCGCGGTATCGATCACGTCGGCAAGCGGTTTGGCAGGTTAACGGTGATCGAACGCTCCAGCCGAGTCGGCAAGAAGGTGTTTTGGGTTTGCCGCTGCGACTGCGGGGCCGTCAAGGACATCGAAGCCTATAAACTCCGCAAGGGCGAATCCACGAGTTGCGGCTGCTTTCATCGCGAGAGATCATCCGCCGCCAACCGAAAGCACGGTCAGTCCAATACCGTCCAGTACCACTCCTGGGCCGGCATGGTCAGCCGATGCACCAACCCGAAAAGCCCGGCCTGGGAGAACTACGGCGGGCGAGGTATTCGCGTCTGCAAGCGCTGGCTGGCCTCGGCCGCGAACTTCCTCGAAGACATGGGGCCGATCCCCGACGACGACCACAGCATCGATCGCATCGACAATAACGGCAACTACACCTGCGGCAAGTGCGAAGAGTGCCGAGAGCGTGGTCAGCCGGCTAACTGCCGCTGGGCCACGCGTTTTCAGCAGTCCTGCAACAGGAGAACCAACCGCCGGCTGACCCACGACGGTAAGTCCCTCACGGTCCGCGAATGGTGTCTGCTCCTCGGGCTCAAGCGAAACACGATTGAGGGCCGTCTCCGTAGCGGGTGGTCGGTCGAACGCATTCTGACCACTCCCCAGCCGCCTCGTCGCAAGTCCCCTACGCTGCCGCGGCCGTGATGGCTCGCGGAGCGACCGCACCGTCCGGGATCGCCTTGCTGCCGGAGAGCGTTCCCATGCCACGATCGGACCACGCATCTGACCAACTGTTCAGTATGCGTACGCCGTAGCCGCCTGTCACCTCGTTCACGCCCCAGGCTAACTCGAACTCCTGCAGCGTAGCGCGCTTGCCAGACCTCGCCCTCGTCTGTTTGCGCATCGACAAGCCGTCCACCGCGTCCAAGCCCAAAATACTGTGCCCCCACCAGTTCAGATCGATCACCACCGGAACATCCGAGAGCAGCAGGCTGATCGTCTGGTCGAAGGAGAGGTTGCGTTCGTAGACCGAGGACCCCAGGTCGACCCAGCCCTCCTGGATCTTGTGCAGCGCCGCGTTGGCCCAGGTGTCGGGGTTGTCATTGCTGCGGCTCATCGACTGCTGCGGCCACTTCTCCTGGCTGGGCACGCCACGCGTCGAGATGAAGTCGCAAGAGAGAGCGCCCCAACCGCCCTCATCCCGAAAGTTTTTCAAAACACAAGCCACGGCATAGGCACTTAACGGAACATAAGGCTGATTGCTGACCGCACGGGCGATGATAACTCCCTGCGTCGTGCTGTGCGCCCAGCAATAACCCTTATTTCCCTGGTCGAGGGAGGGTATTATTTGTCCGTTGTTGCCGACCAGCCTGATGTCCGAGAGTTGCGACTGCTGCGCGACCTTGTCCTTGATCCGCTCGCTCCATTCGCCCCTGGGGATAAGCGGGATGTCCACGGCCTGGACGCTGCCGTAGCACCCTTGAGGGTGAAGCTTGAAGTCCCGCGGGACGAGGCCCCTGGCCTTCTGCTCCCCGTCCACCACGGAGACGACGTGCTCAGCGTAGTTGTGGTCGCCGATCAGCAACTCGTTGGGCCGTAGCATCATCTCTGGCCACCTTTCGTCGTCGACGTCTCGGCGTACTTCTTCAGGAGCTCGAGCGCCTTGGTCGTGTCGGCAGGAAGCGCGCCTTCAAAGCCCGTCTTGCCGTTGGAGATCAAGATCCAGGGCAAGGACTTCCTGGGCCGCTTCATCGCGCCCTGCCAGATTTTGGACTCGGCAGAGGTATCCACGTCGGCATCCCAGATGCGCCACTCACGCGTCTTCCCATCCGGGCCGACGACGCACTTGGCGTTCAGGTAGTCCCTGACGCTCTTGGCGTAGAGGACGGACTGCTGCGCAGACGGCATCTTGGTCAACTCGGCTGACTCGTAGACGATCAAGACGCGAAAGCCTGGCTCCTTGATCGGCGCGTCATCAGGGCCTGGAGGATCGGGCGGAAGCGGTCCTGGCGGAACGGGCGGCTTCGGCTCAGGGCCACTCCCGTAGGTCAAGACGATCGACCCGGTCTCCTTCTTGATCTCTTTCTTGACCTTCCCGTCCTTGTCGAGCTGAAAGTCAATGGTAACGGAGAGGACCGAGATCGTCGAAGCGCCCTTGGGGGCGTCTTTCACCACCAGGACGTTGTCGTCGGCTGAGGCCTTCACGGTCTCAGGGTAGTTCCACATGTAGAAGTCTGCGCCGGCGGGGGCCGTCACCGTACAAGGCATCGACTGCACGATGAGCAGCACGTTGCCGTCGAGCTTCAAACTCAATGCGCCACGCGGTCGCTTCTCGGCCGTGGGAGCTTGTCCTGCCCTCCTGGTCTCGGCAGGGCCGAGAAGCAGGAATGGTAGCAGGAGAACGCACGCAAAGATCCTCATACCGCTGGCTCCCTTACAGCTTGCCGACCAGGAACGCCGCGATGTCATCCGGCTCGTGGGTCTTGTCCGCCATTCGCCTGGCAAGCAGCGCGTGCATCTCGAGCTGCACACCCATATTACTGTTAACTAAAGTGTGCGTCTTCTCGGCTATCTTCTCGGCCTTGTCGAGCTTCTCGTTGACCACGCCCTGGCTGGTGGACAGGTCCTTCTTGACCTGCTCAACGGCCGTCGCGGCGACGGCGGCGCGAGCGTTGAGCCTGGCCATGAGGTACGTGAGGATGCCTGTAAACATCGTCCCGAGCAAGCTCACCACGGCAGTGATCAAGCCCATCACGGCCTGGTCTGACATGCTCCGCCTCCCTACGGCCAGCAACTCGAAGCAGCCACGGCGGAGAATTGTACCAGGCCTCACCCGACTGCTCGTCCGTCGCACCAACGACCATGAGGCGGGCCGTCGCTACCTGCCCAGGACGAAGTCAAGCGCCCAGCACCCGCGGTAGTGGGGACCAGGCGAGCGCAGGTGCTCAAGCACGCCGTCAGGAACGGCCAGCTCCAGGCAGTCACAAGCCGAGTGATCAGCGAAGCGCTCACAGCAGCCGCCCATGACGGCTTGTTGTCTTGCTTGGACGACCTGAGAGACGGTACGGCCGGTAACGGGCCGCATGCCCGCTTCCTCCAGGGCGTCTGCGAGGACCAGGAGCCTGGAAGGGTCGAGCTCAGCACGATCCTGGCTGGACCGATCCATGTAGCTGGCTAACGCAAGATCACGAACAGTAGGTGTACAGGCGATTCGTGTACGAAACCATCCTCTGCCGCCAGGGCATATGGACGTGGCCTCGCCTGTCTTCTGGAAGTCGCAGCCGTGAGCCTCGCACGAGCCGTCCAGGGCCTCGTTGCAGTCCGCAATGGCCGGCCGGAAAGGATTGCCGAAGATCTCTCGGATCAACTCAAGCTGCGTCGCCTTTGGCAGGGGGTGATCATCAGAGGGGCAGCGCTCAAGCTCGGTTAGGAAGTCATGGAACCGGTCACCAGGCTTCGACGTCATCAGGGCGGCCCAGACGCAAAAATACTCGTTAGGCGCGCTACTATGCGTTTTGCTAACCGCCGGGCAGGCCATTTTGTGTGCAAGCTCCAACTGCCTTTCCGTAGCCTCGCCATCGGCGAAAAGCTCGGCGGTCTCCACCGAGTCGCGAAGTCGTTGGTCTTTCAACTTGTCCCACAGGCTGCGGCAACAGGCGCATACGAAAAGACGCATGCCCCTGTGAGTGGGCTTGCGGTCCGCTCTGGTCGTACTGTCAAGCCACCGTAGTAACTTCTCGGGCCGCGTGCTCCCCAGCCACTCTCGCTCGGTCAAGTGGTCACTCCTTTCCCAGGATGAGATCCAGGGCCCAGCAGCCACGAACGTGAGCACCGCGATGACGCATCCAGCCTGTCCCTTTACAGCGATGGTAAGTCGCGCCGCCTGAGTTGAGGTAGAAGAGCTGCCCGTTCTTGCACTCGTAGCCCTGGCTGGTCCTCTCCTGGCACGGCTCCATGTCGCGAAGGTGATGAAGCAATAACTCTTCCGTGCAGCCTGCTTCTTCAACGGCATCAGCGAGGATGGCGAGTCGCGCAGGCTCCAGTGCGCCCGACACAGGGCAGCGCTCTTCGTAGGCCGTCGTGGCCAGGCGGGTGATCTCTTCGGATGGTTGATAAAGGCCCACCTTGACAGGGAGTGGGCTGAAGGGGTTGCCGACCACGTCCCTGAGCAAGTTGGCCCACACGGGCAGCCAGCGCTCGTGCCAGTCACTGTCCGGCATCTCGCCCTCCCAGCCGCGGCCAAGGTTGCGCAGTTGTCCGGCGAAGACGAAGAAGCCGGGCTCGGCCGTGGCGTAGAACAGCCGCACCAGTTCGTCCGTGCGCTGAGAGTGGCTAACGAAACCACCAGGGCCGCAGACGAGTGCCCTGCCCAGTTCCTCTCTGCTCACCTCGCCGTCGGCAAACCTCTCGGCGACCTCGACCACGCGCCTGCTTCTCTCGTCGCCAAGCAAGTGCCAAACGCTACGGCAGCAGGCGCAGGCGAAAAGACGCAGTTCTCTATCGCTTCTTCTTGCCGGCGCGTCGCTGGACGCCACCATAAACAGGTCGAAAGGGTCTTTGCTCTCAAGCCACTGGGCCTCTGTCATCTCTCTTCCTGCTTCCCTTTCTCGTATTGCCGAATGTCGTATCCGGCCTTCCGGTAGTAGTCCGCCCAGAACTGTAGGACCGGGTCGGCCTGACTGGCCAGGTCTTCCGCAAGCATCCTCTCGAGCTCCGCGACGCCGGCCGTCGTCAAGGCGTTTTCGAGGAACTTTCCGTAGCGGCTACCACCGATCTCGACAGGCTCGCGACACTTGTGGTCGCTGCCGCAGTGGTGAACGACGTCTGATTCGCCCCCCGCATCGGCGTAGGGGCCCTTGGGGTAGAAGTCAGAATCGTAGCTCGTCTCGTCGTCAGGGTTGGCAGGGGCGCGGCCGATCCTCTTCAAGGCGTCGCGCATGACGTTGCCGCACGCCTCGCAGTAGAGCTCGCCGCAGTAGATGTAAACGTTCATGTCATGTTCTCCCGCGCGTCATCCACCACCTGGGTCTTGAGCTCCCTGAGGAACCAGGCGAAGAAGTCCTTGCGAGAGAGACCGCGACCGTTGATCGCCCAGTGCGGCAGGTCTATCTCGCCATCGAAGAACTGCACGTGCGGGGTGCCGCCATCGTAGGCCCAGGTCTCGTAGTCCCCCCGGGACGGGCTGTCGTAGCGCTTGAAGCCCATGTCCTCGAGCAAGCCGCGGTCCAGGTCCCGAAGGGGCAAAGGCCCCTGACCCAGGACCTCCCTGGCGATGCGCTGCGCGCCTTGCAGCACGGCCGCTTGAACCAACGGGGCCAGGAAGGCGCGTTCGTCACCGATGTGCTCGGAGATAGGCCTGGAGAACCCTGGCGCAGCGATCATCCGCGGGGCCTGACCGGGAATGAGCAGGAAGGCAAGGGTGAACATCTCCGCGTAGTCGCCCTGACAGACACCAGCCGGCGCCGATGGGCCTCTCTCAGCATCCGCTTCCAACGGCCTGGCGAACATCGCCGGCGGTAAGAGGACCGGCACTCCAGAGTCAGCCACTCGCTGGTGGAAAGACGACACCTGCGCTCTCGTGTCGTCAGCCGGCAGGGACATGACCAGGTCCACAGGGTGGGTCGAGCGATACGGCGCGTTGAACATCCTATGGTCATCCAGGTCGCGGAAGTGCTTGAGCCCGCAGGCAAGGCAAACAGCCTTTTCCAGGTAGGCCTCTCGTTTGAAGTGGCCGAGCTGGCCGCCGCAGTTGTCACAGCGATCGAACGGTGGGCTCATGATCCTTGATCTCCTTGGTTGAACGTGCGCCAGGACCGCCAACCGGCTGGGCTGGCGGCCCGCATGTGGTCAACGTGCTCCTTGATCGACTGCATGCGCTCCATCTCCTGCTGAATTTCCTCAAGCAAGGCCGTGGGAGCTGGCGCTTCTTCTTCCTTCTTCCCGGGCTTGCGCCAATCGCCCAGAGACGTGCCCGGCCCAGCCAGGTGAACGGACAAGGCCAACTCGCCCCAGGCCTGGGCGGCCGCCCGCAGCGCTGCCTGTCTGGTAGGGGCCCTGCACGTCTGGCCATGAGGGCTCCTGGTGAGCTGGCGGACGCGCTTGATCCACCGGTGCGGCAAGGAGCACTCAAAGGAGCGGCCTTCTTCCTTCTCCGTCCACCACTCCCAGCGAGACAGGCCGTCTTCAAGCACCTGCAAGGGCCAGGCCCCGCACTCGGCCAGGCGACGGTAACCAACGGCAAGAAGCTCCTCGCCGGCTTCAAGAGCGGCGTCGGCGAGGACCAGAAGGTGATCACGCTGGAGAGACTCAAGGTCTCTCTCCAGCCGTTGGTGTTCGTTCACGACGGCCCGGCCTTTCTGGCCGCTTCGTTCAAACAAGCGGCCGACTCATGCAGCGTGTCGCCGAGTTTCTTGGCGACGCCCGAAAACACCAGGGCCGCGTAGTCGTCGGGGGCAGGCCCCGGAGAGACGGGCTTTTCCTGTCTCTCCGGGGCCTTGCCCGCCTCTCTGATCACGGCCTCGGTGATGACCTTGGCCCTGGCGACGATCTCCTCGGGAGAGTAGTCACGTTCGCTGCCGGCGATCACGGTGGCCAGATCGCTAAGCAAGGTGGTCCGGAAGCGCCACTGTTCGTAATCGGTCATGAGGTATCTTTCTCGCTTTCTGCCGACAGGGCCTCAGAGAGGCCCTCCTTCCTCTTGGTGATGCCAAAGGCGACACAGGCCTGAGAGAGCTCTTGTACGGCCCTCTCCTTGCTGTCAAAGTGCCGCCACTGACCGTGTTGCGACTCCCTGTGCCCAGGGCCGAGGAGATTGAAGATTTCGTGAGGCAGTAAGAAGCCGTCGCTAAAAAACGGGACCTCGTCACCCGTAACGCGCCAACTCCAGTAACCGTTCCATCCCGGGCACCAGGTCGGTTGCCTGTCTTTGAGCTGCACGCGCGTGACCGGGTGCAGCTTGAACACTAGCCGCGCTAGCCTCGTGAATTCCGAGCAGCTCAAGGAGAGGCCCTCCACGAAGCCTCGTCGCCAGGTGGCCGCGGTCCATTGAAAGGAAGTCAAGGTAATCGGGCCCTTGCTGACGGTAGGAAAGGCCAGTTCCTGGAAGAGCGCGTAGGCCCGCCTGATACGAGGGTCGCCCGAGGACGTGTAGGCCCTGGGTGAAGTTCCAGTGTCAAGGGCGTAGTCGGGCTGCTCTTTGGCCAGCCGGCACTGGAGCTGGATGAACTCGGCCCTGACGGGCTGATCGTTCTCGGCGAGCCAGTCGGCGTAGATCAGGCGGGGGACGTCGTCCTCGGGGTGCTCAAGCACCTCTTGAATAAGAACGTCGCCCAGGGATTGAACTGCTACGGGCATCAAGCCTACTTCTCGTTGAAGGCGTGTACGGTGCCAGGTGGCCTCTGCTCCGCCCTGGCCACCTGGCTTATCGGGATGATACAGACAAAAGAAGCGCCTACTGGTTTTCCAGTAGGCGCTTCTAGGCCTGACGAGGTGCTACCTACGCCGTTTCAGTCGGGTTAGCCCTGGCCGCCTGAAACGGCGTATTTGACGATCTCCTTGATCCTGTCCTCGGAGAGAGGCTCTTCCGGCGCGGCGTCATAGGCCGCCTGGGCCTCTTCTGGCGTGAGCGGGCCAAAGCCTCGCTTCTTGCGGAGATCGCCTACTACCTCGTTCCAGAACTTGTCGTCCTCGACGGACATGCGCGTCATCGCTCCGGTCGCCAGTCGCAGCTTTTAGCCCGCTACAGAGGGCTTTGGCACTCCCATGCTTGAGTATTTCCAGTTGCAGCTTTCAGCCCGCTGCAGAGGGCTTCTTGTCTTCTTGCTGGAGGGCCTTCATGGCCCCATCAACGGCCTGGCTCTTCTCTTCTTCGCCGCTGCCGTTGAAGGCGCTGGCGATCACGCGATTTATGGCCTTCTTGGTCTCGGGCGCGAGAGAGGCCACCCAGCAAGGACCGCACACGCCTCGCTCGCCTTCGGATATGAAGTGGAGCGTGCGGTTGCATTTTGTACATCGATCGTGGACGGTGATGGTGCGTGTAGACATGGTATGGGCCGGGCCGCCAAGCTCTCGGTCTCCTGCTGCAGCTTTCAGCCCACTATAGAGGGCTTCGGTGCGACCACCTTGTCGAACAACTACTTCCAGTTGCAGCATTCAGCCCGCCGCAGAGGGCTTCAGTGCGTTGACCACTCGGCGTCGACGCGCTCGCCGTGCTACAGCTATCAGCCCGCTGTATAGGGCTTCAGTACGTGTAGCAAGGCCTGTCCTGGCCCCAACTGCTAGAGTTGCAGCATCCAGCCCGCTGCACAGGGCTTTTGCTCGTTCTGCTCGTCGGTCAGGTCGTCGGGTAGCTGTTCGACGCGGCCCACTATTGGCGGCGCTCTGTCCGCGCGGGGAACGGCTTACACTACTAGGCTTCTTCCTCTGTCCTGCTCAACACGCACTCCGAGCACCATCATGCTACTGGCCCGCGAGCGAGTGTGCAAGGTCGAGTTGCGGCATTTAGCGCAGCGCCGACGGCATTTCACGGCATCGAGGCCGCCGAGAAGGCCTTGCTGAGAACCTTACCATTACGCTGGAGCTCTCCAGCGTAATGGTAAACAGGTGAGCTGTCAAACCGTGCGGTTGTACTCCTCGTCCTGGTATCTCCTGCAGCCGTCCTCGAACTCAGGCCTGGGCGGCAAGCCTCCAGGGACGGTCGTCTTCACGCCTAGCAAGGCAGCCAACTCACGGAAGACATCAGGGTAGTACCAGCAGCGGTCATGGGCTTGTTTGTCCACCCAGCCCTGAAGCAGGGCCCTGGCCTGGGCGAGAAGGGCCTCATGGTCAACGCGGACGAAGAGCCGCAATCGCTCAAGCAGTTGGTCATCCAGGGCATCACCAGGCCGCCAATCGGCCACGCATTGCTCATTCTCGTGTGCTTTTCCGGAAAACAAATTGAGCACGAAGACGACCTGCCCGTGTATCTGGGTCGCGATGCAGAGCCAGTTCTGGTCGGCCGTCAGGTAGTAGGGTCGCACGACGGCGGTACAGAGACCGGGAGCAGGGTCGGGCAGATTGACGCCGACGGCCCTGATGGTCTCAAGGGCCTTCTGAAGCACCTCGTCTTGTATGGCTCACCTCACGGTTGAAACTCGATGTCCCGGACGAGGAAGTTCTCGTCCAGGTATATGAACGCGCCCGGCCCGAAAAAGCCCATGGTCCACGCACCGTCGAAGCCCGGGCCGTAGATACGCAGCCCCAGGCAGCCCAGCCGCTCCACCAGGTCCTCCCAGAGCTTAGCGTTCATGGGCGTGCCGAGATGGCGCGTGAAGCTGACCGCGCCGCCACGTTTGGTGTAGACCGCGATGCCTTCGTGGTTGTTGTCGAGGAACCGGACGAAGCATTGTGGAACGGCGTAGGGAAAAGAGGCCGCCAGTTTCTTCTGCTTTTCAGTCGCCATCAACAGTTACTCCTTCTGCACAGGCCTCGATAAGGGCCTGGTTGGCCCTGACGAAGCGAAACGCGGACAACATGGGGACCATGTTGTCCGCGTCCAGCTCAGCGGTCATCTGCCGCTCCGCCTCAACGGCCGCCTGCCACGCGATAAGCTCCTCAGGCAGGTCAGGCCCTTCGAGAGCCAACATCGCGCTTCTGAGGTTATCCAAAGCGACGGGATGGCGACGCCATCCCTGGGCCCTGAGCCTGTACCAGGTAGCGACGATGTCAGCCGCCGTCTTGTCCTTGAGCTTCATGCGTTTCCTCGTTGGGGCACTGGTGCGGGCCGGCGCAGTCCGGGCAAAACTCTGCCCCTTCGGCAGCGTCGGTGTACAACCACCCATCACCGTCACACTTCAGGCACAAGTCCTTGCCGCAGCTACTGCACCTTACAACTCGCATGCTCTTCCCCCAGGTTAGAGTCAAAATCATGAGCATCCCCAAGATCATTCATCAGGTCTGGTTGGGCGGGCCTGTCCCAGAGCAGCAACGCGCCTGGATGGAGACGGTCAAGGCCAAGCACCCGAGCTGGAAGTACGTCCTCTGGGACGACGCAGCAGTCAAGAGATTGGCCACCTACCGCTTTCTGCCACGCTGCGTAAAGCCGTCTTCCAGGTCCAATGTAGTGCGCCTGGACGTGGTCAACACCTTTGGCGGCGTGTACCTGGACGCAGACATTGAGTGCCTGAGGCCACTTGATCCTTTGTTGGAGGCCCGCGCGTTCGCCGGTGACCTGACCATGCACACCTACTGCAGCGCAGTCTTCGGCGCAGAAGCCGGCCATAACTGGATCAAGCGGCAGGTAGCGCGGCTGCCCTTCTACGTGGATAGATACCCGCCCTGGGGGCCTGATCTCTTCAGCGAGGACATGACGGGAGTGACCATTCACCCCCGGCACTTCTTCTACCCGTTTCTCTGGGACGAGGAGCCGGTCATCCATCCGGAGAGCTACCTGGTCCACTACTGGTCGCGCACCTGGCGCTAGCTGTCTCGTCGAACTGTCTGGCGTACGCCTCTTGAAGCGCCAGATGCGCCACGGCGTGGTGGCACCTGAGATTAGCAAGCTCCTGGCTGAAAAGGGTTGGTATGTCCTTCGGGTCACCCAGTGGGCCGTGGCGCTCCTTGAAGGCCGCGTAGTCATCGAACAACTCTTGTATCGCGAGCTTCGGCGCAGCCGTCTTCATGAGATTTACAAGCACTCGCCGTGAGCGCTCGTAAGCCTGGCGTGCGCGCGCGTAGGCCTCGCGTACTGTGTAGTTCTTGTCGTCCGGGGCTCTCATACAGCCACGCGCCACGGCTACCTGGGAGGCCAGTTCGTTGTCGATACAGTCGAAGATCAGGTCTTCTATCTCTTTCATTGGGCCTCGCTCCTGCACGCAGCCTCGAGTACGCCACGGGCGTCTTCAGCGCTTCTCGTCGAACTGCTTGTGGTACGCCCCGCGAAGCGCTAGGAGCGCCACGCTGCAGCGCTCCCTGAGCTCGGCCAGCTCCTGGCTGAAAGGGGCGGGTATGTCCTTCGGGTCAATCTGGCAGCCGTGGCGCTCCCTGAAGGCCTGGTAGTCCGCAAACAACTCCTCCAAAGGGCTCTTCGGGTAGAGCGGTTTCGTAAGAATTGCAAGAGCACGCCAGGCGCGCCCCCAAACTGCGCGGGCCTGATGCATTGCCACGTAGTTCTTGTCGTCCCGGCTTCTCGTGTAACCACGCGACCTGGCTGCCTGGTAGGCCAGGTCGGTGTCGATCCAGTCGAAGATCAGGTCTTCTATCTCTTTCATTGGGCCTCGCTCCTGTCGCTGAGACTGAGGCTGGCGAGCCTCCTGTCGAGAAGGGCCATCTCCAGGCCCCAGCGGGCGTCGTCAAAGGCCAAACTCAGCTCGGCAAGATCGCCGAGCTGAGCAGGGCTGAAGTCCTGCTGCACCTTGGGCCTCGGCGTGTCGTTGCCCCTACCACCGCCAGCGTCGTACAAGGCCTTGTAGGCGTTGATCGCTTGCTGGATGACCTCGGGAAGGCCCTCGTTACCATCCAGGGCCATGACCGCCTTCCGTTGTTCCTCGGTGAACTTGTCCCACAACGCATCCATCCGGTCCTCGAGGTCCTCAACCGGCCCGGTGCTGGGCTCCTCACCGTTCAGGAGCAGTCGGTAGTGCTGCTCCTGCAGACGGAGTTACTGCTGGAAATCGTCCATGGTCGTGTCCTTGTGCGAAAGATGAGCGAGACGTGACACATCGACTGCCTGCACAACATCCTGCCGCAGCAATAAGGCCGCTGCGGAGGCCTGGTACAGGGCGGCAGCTCGGCTAGTCGCGGCATTTAGCCCGCCGCGCAGGGCTCAGACGAATCACCCCTGGACGAACACGCCCAGCAAGAACAGCACGGTCAGGTGCATGGTGTTGTCCACCACGATGACGGACCAGGGAGCCAGACCTGGTGCCGAAGCGAACTTGGTCTGCCCGGAAACTCGTTCCATCCAGAGCTTTGCCAGCCGCCAGCGGTCGAGCGGGAAGTGGGCTAGCCAGATGACCGCAAGCGCCCAGATAGGTAGCCACCAGAAGGAGCAGAGCCATACGGCCAGCGTGTACGCCGTGCAGTGAACGGCGCACGGGAACGAACGGGAGGTCTTGTTGGCGGCCATCCAGTCGTTTTGAAAAATGTAGTCGCCCAGCAGATGCCCGAGAACCAGGCCAAAGCCATCCATCGCAATTTCCTCCGCGCTGTAGCGCAACAGACAAGGGTAGACACGGCACATCGGAAAGTCGCAGCATTTAGCCCGCTGCGCAGGGCTTAGAGCTGGCCCAGAGACCTGGGGTCAAAGCCCTTGACAGGCGGCAGACGGTTGAAGTCCGCTCCCCTGGCCAGAGAAGGGACGTAGCTGCTTCCGGCCTCGTCGGAGATGTCACCCCTGGCAACGCCCTTCAGGAAGTTCTTTTTCACATAAGGCCCCAGAAATCTCGTCATCCAGTCGGGGTCATGGGTCAGGTTCTCCATCCCCCTGACCATTTCAGGCTCAAAAGGCGGTGGTTGCTGATGCACCAACACGCTCTTGACGCCGAACTGAGACAGGCGCTTCACCACGCTGGGCCTGATCTTCGTCCCGATGGAGTAGTGCAGCACCGGCGCTTCCAGGTAGTGCCCCATGGCCTCGTTGGGGGCCTTTTCCTTGGCACCGTCTCTTGGCTGCCAGTCCCTCTCCAGACGGGAGTACTGCACTACGTCATCCGGGGAGTAGTGCCCATGCTCCTCGGTAAGCCTGACATGGTCAATCAGGCCCCTGGCGACCAGCTCGATGTTCCGGCGATGCGCCTGCAGGCCTGAGCGCTTGAACGAGTCTCTGAACGCCTGGACGAAGTAGGCCCTGCCTTCTCCAACGCCCTTGTGAGCCACCACTTCCGCAGGGTTCGGTACTCCCTCGCTGAGAACATCGCCAGATTCAACCTCATCGCCTGGCTTGACCAGGACGTCGAAGCCAGGGGCCACGTAGTGCTTGTGGCCGTTGACCTGCACGTAGTTACCGCCCTGGGGCGCAGGGAAGACGGCTTGCACGCGGCCATCTTCTTGAGAGTGAGAAGCTCCAGATGGGAAGGCCTTGGGAACCTGAATCTGCGAGTTGCTCACCACCAGGCCGTTGGCCAGGACGAAGAGGTGGTCAGGGTGATCCACCTCCAGGTCGTAGGTAGGGAGAAGCACCTCAGGGGTGGCGTAGAGGAGCTCGACACGAACGCCTGGAGAACCAGGCTCCTTGGCGGCCTTCACAGGCCTGTAGCCCACAGGCGCCAACGGGTGAGGCAAGTTATGCGCCGTGCGTATCTCTCCCAGCGAGACCTTGAGGCCGCCTTCCCACTCATCAAACCGTTTCAGGCCCTTGTCAGCCAGGGTCTTGTCGATCTTGTAGCAGGGCGCCTGAGCCAGTACGAGATGGTCGTCCGTGGCAGTGAGGCTCTCCTCACCAAGCATCGACTCAAAGGTGAACGTGCGACAAGGGCGCTGGCCGTTGTCAAAGACGTTCTTGACCTGGACGGGGAACCATCCCCCCTCCAAGTTCGCACCGATGACCCTGTCACCCGGCTTGATCTTCTCAATCTCCTTGGAAGGCACGTCGGCCATGCGCACCAACGTGCCTTCTCCCAAGCAAGAGAGCAATTTGAAGCCCGTAGGCCCTGATTTCTTGGCCCCAGCTACGCCCCCCGAGTGCTTGCTGCCCAGCGTGCTCTGGGTAAGAGGCTCAGAGTTGGCCACGATCAAGCCGCCCTTGAGCACGTAGAGATGCTCGGGGTGGTCGATCTCCAGGTCATAGGTGGGCAGGATGATTGGCTCTTGATGAAGAGGCTCATCCAGGGCGGCTGGAGTAGGCCCTTGAGGCGTATGAAGCAAGACCACGGAGGTCTGGTCGAAGGGCCTGACGGTCTTGTCAGGCCTGAGCACTTTGTGTTCGCTCGTGGCAAGAACAGAATGCTCCTGATTCGACCAGAAGTAACGTAAACACGCACGGGGGCCGTTAAGGAAACGTCTGTTCACCTTGGCCGAAGCGGTCTCACCCTTGCTGTTGGCCGCCAGAATAAGGTCTCCCGGAGCGACCTCTTCGATGCGCTTGAAAGTGAGATCAGCCAGGGTGACCAACGTGCCTTCAGCTAGGCAGAGAGCCTGTGCGGCGGCGATGCCGACGAAATCTCCTACGGGAGATATCACGCCCTTCTCTCTGATACCAACGTCACGGGCGTACACTCCTCCGTCAGGCGGGCCGCCGACGGTAGGCGATCTCACAAGGAGGTGTTTGTGGCCTTCTTGCTTGAGCCGGTGAAGCACGTCAGGGGTGAGGACGGTGTTTCTCTTGAACGGCCCTATGTCATGGGCGAGGAGAGCACCTTCGTTGTCAGGGTCGTCAAGGTCAACAGGCAGGCCCCTGATACGAGAGGGTGGCTCGGGATGATCCAGAGAGGTGGTCACCAGGCGATGAGACATCTGGACGAGCAACTTGGAGGCGAAGCCCGAATCAGCCACGCCCTGCTTGACGTCAATGACGCCCTTTCGCGCTCCGAAACTGCCGGCATAGTAGTCAGCCGGGGTCAGGCCCTCGGAGTAGGATCGCAAGATAGGGATGGGGACGGGCTGGTCCTTGTGGTCTACGTAGAGAAGATCAGCGCCTCTCAGGGAGCGCAGGTTGGTCTTGTTGCCCCTGGCCCCTGAGAGAACTTGCAGAGCAAGAGGGTTTCCCTCGGCAAGGGACTCGTCGTAGACGGCCTTCTCGAGAGGAGCTTGATAGGAGCTCACCAGCTCAACGATCTTCTGTTCTTTCTCTTTTTGAGATAGAGAACGGTGGTCATAGATCTGATCGATCTCCTGGCGCAGCTTTCTCTTCATGTCTCTGGCGCTGACCGCGGTGCGCATGTGTTCCAGGCCAAAGGAGAGAGACCCTGTGTGGTAGGCGGTGAGATGGCCTAGCTTCCCCAGGCGAAAGAGGACCTCTCGGTACTGCTCAGGGTGCTTCCTGGCCACCTCCTTCATGAGCGAGGCCATGCCCTTCTTGTCCAGGGCGCGCTCGTGGTTGCGCAGTTCCTCAGGGAGGACGGCGTTCACGAGGGCCTGGCCGGCGGTGCTGTTAAGGGGCATGAAGTTCTCACGCGTGGCACATCGGGTGGTCGCGGCAACAGGCCCGCCGCGGCGGGCTTGACAACCCGTGATGTTAGCAGGAGTCAGTTGATAGGGATGTCGCAACCACAGTTGGGGCAGAAACTGGAGTACTCCGGGCCTTCCTGGTCGAGGATCTCGTTGGAGTGGCTGTCGCAGCAACGAACTACCTGTTCCTTGACCCGGTCCCATACCAGATGGTCCGCTGGGTCTTTACAACCGTCGATACCGCACGCCCCCGGCTCCAGGAGACCGATGATCCGGTCGCACAGCTCGTCGGCATCAGACAAGCGGGAAAGAAACGCCATGGCGTCAAGCAAGGCCCGCTCCATCTGGGCGCATGGCGTTTTCAGCTCGGGTGCGTCGTCGGGCTGAGAAAGGCTGGGCGGCCTGTCCCTGAGCAGACGGAAGACGAGGAGCTGCAGCCGGCGGACCTCGGCCTCCAGGCCCCCGCGAGCGACCGCGTGCAGGTCTGGACGGATGTCCATGACGCCGCTCTTCAGGCGCTTACGACCGCGGTCCTTGGCGGCTAGCAAGGCGCGGCGCTCTTCCTCGTCCAAAGGGTCGTCGATGGTGGCCCAGTTGTTCATCTTCGTGGTCCCTCCAGGGCCGTGCTTCTGTCTTGGTTACTTGCCGTTCGCGCTGGCGATGGCGGCGTTGCGCAACGCCTGAATCTCCAGCAAGCGGTCGAACAACTCCTGCGTCAGGGTCGGCAACGGAGCCAGCCCTCCCGCCCACGCTTCTTGCGACTGGATCAGGTCGGCCTCCCATTGCTCGTAGGCCGCTACGATCGCCAAAAACGCGTCCCGCTGTCGGATCAAGGCGCCCAGTCTGCACGTCACCTCTTCCACCGCCTCGTTGGGCACACCAACCATGGCGTTGACGCACACGCCCATGCGACGCATGTTGGCGGCTCGCTCCTCTGGAGGGCGACGGTACGGCGCCTTTTGCGGCATGGAGTACAGCACTGGCTGGCCGTCTCCACCCATCAGTACCGGCCCCTCCTCCATCAACACCAATTCCCAAGGCTCTTCCGTGTGCTTCATCTCGGACATTCTCACTCCTCTATATGGCCCGTCTGGCGAACCGGGCCGGTTTACGGCAGGCGACGAGGAGGCCGCCTGGTAATGGCGACGGTCGCACCACAGCCGTTGCACTGGCGGTACTTGACTCCAGGCAAGCCGCCAACTTCCGATCCATCTCGAACGGTCACGAGCTGGCCGCAGCTTTGACAGAGGTGCTTGCTGCGCCGCTTGTTGGCGGCGCGAATATTGTCACGGTGTTCCGGCGTCATCCAATCATCTTTCAGAGACGAGCGGCCGGGCGAGGGCCGCTCAGGTGTCGCGGGTCAGTCACGCCTCCCAGTGGTACGGCCCTTGCCGGTTCTTCTCCGCCTGTATCTCCTTGATACGGTTAGCCATCCGCTCCTGAGCTTCCTGGATGGGGCCGCTGGCGCGCTGCTGGTCAAGCAGCGCCTCGGCTTCTTCCTCCCGCCGTTCCGAAGGTGGCATGAATTCCCACATCTTACTGACCCACCGCCCAGCCGCCTCGAACGCGGCCTGCTGCTCATCGGTCAGGTCAGACAGGTCGTCCGCCTCCATGCGGCCGTAGGCTTGACACAAGCCCTCTAGGATCTCTCTCGTCACCACAGGTCGTCGTTTCATCTCCTCATCCTGGTGAGAGGGCCAGGCTACACGGCAGCCGGCCCCTGGTTTCTTTTCCGGATCAAACTGCGCCCGTCTTCACAGCCGCATGAACTCAGCAGCGCCGCACAAACGACCGTGTTCGTGAAGGGCCTTGAGCAACGTGACGGCCTCATCGACGTCGCAGGACATGACCCTGCTCATGGGTAGATGGTTTAAGAGCCTGCGGGCCAGGTAGCGCAGTTGCTCTTCCGTCGGCGCCTCGTTGGCTCGCCAGCCCAGAAACGCCTCTCGTTCTTCTATCGTCATGCTATTTTCGCCTCTTTGACGCACGCGGGGCAGTCACCCATATGCGTCCAGGTGATGGGTATGTGTCTTGGCCACCAGCCGGGGAAGTATCCCCTCTCGAGGCCCGACCAGCCTTCGTTCCGGCAGGTCACCATCTCTGCCTTGGTCATCGGGCCCTCTTCACGATCACAAATCTCACAGCGCAACACGATCCAGGCTTTGTCGCTCATGGTGCTTGTCCCTCGCTACTTGACCAATCGGCGCGCTTCACTGGGCTAGCAGACGTGATCAAGCCCTACGCAGCGGGCTAAAAGCTGCGAATCGCTCATGGTCGTGGCCTCTCTTCTTGTCTAGGCCGGGCGTTAGTCATCCATTTTGCGGCCACTACCCTACGGACAGAGCGAACTCTTCCTGCACCGACTCGACCTCCCGATTCCGGGTCAGCAGCTCCACCCGAACCCAGAGGCTGTCCCGCTTGCCGACCTCTTCGGGGAAGAGGGTGAGGAAGAACTCGCGGAACTGCTCCTCCCCCGGAGGCCAGGGCAGCCGGGCGGACAGAGGCTCGACGCGGCACTGCGGGGCGATCACGACAACATCAACGGTTCGGGCATCGGGGGCGGGAGCATGAGCGTGGCTGAAAGTCCATTCATGAAGTCTGTTCTCGCGTCCCGCCGCATCATCTACCCCGGCCCAGGAGGTGAGGCCGACACGCACATGCAATCGCTGTGGGGCCTCGGGTGACTTCCCTGGTCGCAGGAACACGCTCAGATAGAACGGCTTGTTCGCCCGCTCCTCGCTCGCCATCACTTCCCTTTTCTCTCGTGCTTGCCGGTAGCCGGCGGCGTAGAGGCATCCTTCTTGGGCGCCTGCGCGGGCTTGCTCTCTTCCGGCTGCGCCTTCTTCTCCTCGGGAGGAGGCAGCTCGACGATCGGCTGGGTGATGCTCTCCGGCACGTCCTTCTTCTCTGGCTCGGAGGGCCTGATCTCTTCGTGATGCGGTTTCTTCTCCTCGGGCATGGCCGGCGCGGCCTTATCCTTGTGCTCTTCTTTGTGCGCCTTGTCAGCCTGGGCCGCGGCGAGCAAGCCCTTGCCGACGGCGAAGACGAAGGTGTTGTCCCGTCGGGTCTTGACCACGATTTTCTCGTCGTCCTTCTCGATGCTCCGGGCCGGCAGAGTCATGGAACCGATCACGCCGTCGAGCGACAAGTACACGCCCTCGGCGACGGTGGTAAGCGCCCCCTCCTTGCCGATCAGGTCGGCGAAACCAGCTCGATCACCCTGGACATCAGTGAGCCTCACGCGGCAGTTCATCGGTCCTTCTCCTCTTCTTCGGGCTTGGGAAACACCAGCTCGGGCAGGGGCGGTTGCACCAGGCCTCGCCCGTAGCGTACCAGGGCCTGGCTCAGTGCCCTGTTGGCCCTCTCCGGGCTCGTAAAGCCCTTGTTGCCGATGCGAGTCAGCAGGTCCGGCTCAAGTAGCTCGTAAACGGCGTGAGGCAACCGGTCGGTCTTGCTAGTCAAAGTGGGCCAGCGGGCCTCGTCTAAGAAGTAGGACAAATCGTCATGGCCATCCAGGCCAACTAGGCCGGCGTGTCTGTCCGTGAGGATGACCCCGATGATCGGGTGAGAGGAGAATAGCTCCCTGGCGTGTCGCTGAAAGCCCCCGCAGGCCAGCGACACGCCAGAGACGAAGCCCTTGTAGATCTGGTGCGCCTTCACTTCGTTGGGCAGGGCCGGCCCGAACCAGTAGCCCTCGGTATCATCGGGCTTGCCGGCCACCCTGTCGCGAAGAAACTCGGCGTCGAGGCCCAGGCCCATGTCCTCTCGCGCGTCGGCGTAGGCGAGTCGCCACTCATCACGGAACGGCTCTTCCAGGACGGCGCGGTGAGCGGCCTGGAGATCAATGATGGTTTGCAACGTCGTCACGGGTGCTCCTCCATAGCGGCCGATTCGTCGTCCCATTCGGCGTCGGGAAAGTCCACGCTCTCCACGGTCATCGTCCCGCCGACGCTTTCGACTAGTTTTCTGAGCGCGTCGAGCCGCTCGGTGATGGCCTCGCGAGATATGCCTGCCTCGAACGTGAAACGTACCTTCGTCTTACCGGGCGTCTTCAGCGCCTCGAGCAGCACGTCCGCGGGCTCCCGCGATCCAGACTGGTTGGTGTTGTCCACCGGTTTCACTCCTTTCCGAGGATGAGATCAAGGGCCCAGCAGCCCTTGAAGTGCGGGCCTTGAAGAGGCCGCCAGCCCTGGTTGCACTCGCTGCAAGAGACCTGACCGGCGCCACTGGTCCTGACGCCTTTCGACCGTGCCTGCGCAGCCACTTGCTCGATGGCCGCCAGGGCCTGGCGGCTCTCCAGACAGGCGGGGCATTGCGACTTGCCTCTCAGGTGCATGAGCAGGTGCTCCTCTGTACAGCCGGCGTCTTCCAGGGCGTCGGCAAGGATGGGCAGGTCCTCGAAGCGGTCTTCTTCGTAGATCAACCTGGCGATGTCAAGCGCGGCCCTGGAGAGCCAGTCGACCTTCTTCCACCTCTCTTCCACCAGGGTGGAAGATGCCACGCCTTTCTTGCGCTTCTCTGCCGTCTGGGTCGTTTCATTCCTCTCCACCAGCGAGGCCAGGAACCTGTCGGCGCGCCTCCTGGACGGCTTGAAGATGCACAGTCGCCTCAGGGCGAAAGGCGCCTCGACAACCTCGCGCATGGCACATCGCAGGGCCTCCCAGCCCACGTCGCCCTGAGCCGGCAACCAGTTGTCACTGAAAAAGTGGGTCAGGGACAAGCTGGCGCAGCAGCCCGCTATGCGCATAGCGAGCAGTTTGCAGCTAGACAGCGGCAGCGAAGTCGAGTTGCAAAGGGACCTGGCCTCGACAAAGGCTCGGTACAGTTCTGCCGAGTCAGCCAGGCCGTCGGCGTAACGCAGAGACGTCTCGATGGCCTTTCTGCTCGCATTAGCCTTATATTTTCGCAGCGCTTTTTGGGCCAGCACACAGACCAGAAGTCGCTGTTTTCGCTCACTGATCTCGGCCGTCGTGAACATCGACCACAGGGCCTGGCCATCAAGCCATTGTCTCAAAGTCATCTTCGTCAGTCCTTACCGAGAACGAGGTCAAGGGCCCAGCAGCCCCTGACGTGGGGGCCTGCGCTGCGAAGGTACTCAAGGATGGCTTGCTCCTCGCAGCCGGGTCAAGAGCGCCGTCAACCGGTTGACGGCCTTCGTAGGCCAGCCTGGCCAGTTGTCTGATCAGCCCGCCCTGCCAGGCCTGGACCTCGTCCCAGTTGCAGTGGTCGCAGGTGAAGGCCTCTCGAGCGACCGTTTCACCGTACCTGCTAAGATGACCGACGTACCAAAGCCCTCTGCAGCGGGCTTATTGCTGCAAACACTGGCTGGATGTTCAAGATAGCAAGAGCGCGCTACCGGTCGTATCAGCACGATCTAGGCGGTGGCAAGAAATATTGACACGGAATGGAGACCTATTAAGCAGGCGGACGCAGGTGCAGTCCACGCGGTATTTTTGATGGCTTCAAGAACAGGAGACAACCGCTATGCCCCTGGACAAGGCCGCTCTCTTCTACGCTCGGGCCGCCATCGCGAAAAAGGCTGCCGTCCCCTCCGACGCGGCCGCTGCCGCCGCTGGTGGCGGCGGGCCACCCGCGTCGGAGGGTGGTGCGATGTCCCCGCCGCCACCGGCTCAAGGCCCTGCTGGCGGTGGCGGGGCCATGCCGCCGCCTACGGCCCCTCCCATCCCTGCGCCCACTCCGACGGAAGGAGGGGGCGACCTGGCCACGACCGTGCAGACGGCCGTGAACAACGCCCTGGCTCAGTCAGGGGTGGGAGCGGGCAAGGGACAGCCCAAGACCAACAAACCGGACCCTGCCGCCATGGCCACGGACATGTTTCAGCTCAAGAAGCTGGTCATGCACGACATGCGCTCCAGAGGCAAGGAGCCGCCGCCCGACATCCTGGACGGCCCGAACCGCGACCCTGTCACCGGCATGCCGGCGCAAGCGGCCGACGGTGGCTCGGTGGTCCAGGGAGGACAAGAACAGGGGCAGGCGGGTGGACAGCCGCCGCAAAGCACCATCCAGCCCATGGAGCCGATGCAAAGCGCCTTCCCGCAGGCAGGCGGCAAGCAAGCCTCGCACGGCAGGGGCCTGCCCAGGGCCGAACTGTCCACGGTCGAACACGCCCGCGTGGCCGCCTGGCGGTTCCAGAAGCGACTCAAGGAGAGAGAAGCGGCCGTGGGCGAACAGCCCGTGGAAGGGTGGTGAGAGCATGATCCTGGAATCGCACAACAGGATGGAGTCGCCGGTCCGGATAAACGCCACCCGGCTCGTGATCAAGGATAATCAGGGCCGCCCGCTGGCCGTCTTCTTCCAGGTGAGCCAGGAGCACGTACGGTTCATCTCCGCCGGCGAGCCGGACTTCGAGAGGCACCTGGAGTCGCTGGGCCTGGACCGGACCGTGGTGCTCACCAACAAGGACGTGGCCTCTCTTGTGCCGCCGCGCATAAGAACTTAATTAGGCCATAAATTGCGTCAATATTTAGTGAGGCGCGGGTAGCCATGCGAACTTTCGCGTGCCCGCGCCGATCTCGTTGACGGAGCCTTGTCATGCTCGGCGAACAGATCCTGTTCCTGTGTCGGCGGTCGGCGGAGATCGCGGCCGAGAAAATCAAGAAGACGGCGACCGCGTGCTGCCGTGACGTCGACTTCGATGCGGCCGACATGGCCGACGCTGCCGCCACCGCCGCGCTGGCGGTCGTCGAGTCCTACCGACTGAACCAGCCCCTGGACGGCACGGGCCGCTACGAGGCGGCCCTGCACTGCTTACGCGCGCGACTGCGCGAGAGGCGCGGGCTGCGCTCCCCTTCCAGGCTCGCGGCCATCGCGAGCTGATTACACGCGTTGCCAGGAGAGGGCCGCCCTCTCCTGTCTTCTGATCTTCTCGATTTCCGGTGCCGGGAGGCCTGTTTTCAGGCCTCCCTTTTTCGTTTTCTGAAAGGGAGAAAAATGAACAAGAAATCCGCCATCTTCGTGGAGATCATCGGCTCTCTGTTGGTCATCGCCGCGCTGGCGTTGATCGTCATCGGCGTGTTCGAGGGCCTCTGCGACCAGCTCGACAAGGCCAAGTGTCGGGCTCAGCGCGAGGAGTTCGTCCGGCTGGCGGCTCTGAAGGCGGCGAGTTGCCTGCACAACGACCGTGTGCAGTCCAGGATCAGCGTGCTCGACGCCGAGGCTCACTCGGAGCAGGAAGCGGACGAAGGCCCGACTCGCCGGCCTGAGATCGTGGATCGCCGGTCCCAGGTCAACGACCAGGGACCGGAGGCCGAGTTGTTCATGAAGCAGAAATGGATATCTGTCTATGCCCAAGGCGTTGGGCCGACGGTAGGCCCTAGACTGGTGGATGATCCGCCCACGTCCTGTTGCGGCTCCACGTCTCGCTGGGGCGCCGCTATCAGGCGGTGGGGCCGCGTCGAGTGAAGCAGCCCTGCGCAGCGGGCTGAATGCTGCGCCAGACAGCGCAGGACGAAGACGGTCGGGAAGTGGCGCGCAAGCGCCATCCCGCCGTTTTCTTTTAGCTATTGGCTTCTCGGTTCCGGCACTGCGCCGCCCAGTAGTCTAGAAAGGAACGCCTGTCAGGTAGCGTCAGTCTGTTCTGGTCGGCGACTCCAAGTCGACGGCTGCCGCCGCGCATAAGAACTTAATTATGACATAAATTGCGTCAATATGTAGTGAGGAGCGGGTAGCCATGCGAACTTTCGCGTGCCCGCGCCGATAAAGGAGCTTTTATGATCATTCTCAATTTCCGTCACCCGTTGACCGCCGCCTCCCTGAAGGCGATCACCGAAAGCCCCCACCTGGTCGCGCGCGACCAGGAAGTGAAAAACATCGAATGTCAGGCCGACGTCACTGCGCCTTTCGGGCCGCAGGCGAAGGCGATGGTGGATCAGGTCGGGTGGAGCGGCAGTCAGTGGCAGGCCAATCGCTTCGCCCTGGTGCTTCCCGTCTGCTCCTCCCTCGCCGACGCGATCCTGGCCGAGATCGACGGCCGGTCCGGCTACTTCCCTAGGTCTCTGCGGCTCAAGGCCAGGGCCTACGCCGCAGCGCCCTCGATGAGGAAAATGGGTGGGGCCTGGTAGCGCAGGATGAAGACGGTCGGGAGGTGGCGCGCAAGCGCCATCCCGCCGTTTTCTTTTAGCTATTGGCCGCTTGAATATGTTTTCCGGAAAAAGAAAAGACTGCCAGACAGCGTCAACACGCAGCAGCTACTTCGCACCGCTCTGGCCGCCATGGTCCATGACCGTCACCGGATCGTCCGCCTCGATCTCGCCGCGCAGGTAGGCCTTGTGAAGGTCCTTCATGGTCGCGAAGGTGCGCGCTCGCTTCTCTTTGTTCTCGGCGTGGGTCATGCGGTAGAGACCGGCCTGGAACTCCTGGCGGACGTTGAACATCGGTGTGTGTAGGTCGCTCACGGCGAGAAGGCTCTTGCTGGGCAGCATCTTCTCCATAGCCTCTTGCTTAGCTTCTTGCGTTAAAGGGAGATGATAGTTGACAGCATCACCGTCAAAGTCCATGCCCTGGCCTGCCACTATGTAAGGATTAACCTTAACAGCGTCACCCTTTACCAGCCGCGGCAGCAAGGCCAAGATGCCAAAGCGATGAAGCACAGGGGCCCTGGTCATCAGAATCGGCCCCTTCTCCGTCTCGGCCAGAAGGGCCTGCCTAGCGACATCGCTCTTGTCCCTGACGTGGGCCAGGGCGTCAACACGGCCCATGCCGCGACGGACAAGCGACCTGATGAGCGAAGGCTCGTAGACCTTCCAGGCGTGGGCCTCCGGTATGCCTACCTCATCCATGTCCAGATCGGCGTCAGGGATCACCACGCCCCTACCCACGTTGTTGACAGGCGTACCAATGAGCCTCGACTGCACCACGGAGTGCTTGCTGGAAGAGCCGAAGACCGTGTCCAGAAGGCCCTTGACCTTCTTCTCTTGCGTCTTGGCGTTGACGGGATCACCCAGCCCCTGAACGGCCTTGAGCGCGTTGTAGACCGACAACATCTCGGCACCGGTGTCGTCAACCTGCCCCTTCAGGCCCTTGAGGACCTGGTTCGACTCGAACAAGTCGCGATAGAGCACGTTGGCGTCAGCAATCAGAGTGCCGCCCGTGCCCTGCATCACGGAGACCGGCCTGAAGATAGGAGGAAGAACAGGGGCGGCCTTCAGTACCCAGTCGCCAGGGTGAACGCCAGTAGACTGCGCCGCTTTCAGGTAGCTCAGCCGCTTGACGGCGTCGTCTCGCAAGGTCTTCCTGCCCGAAGCGATATCCGCCCTGGCGCGCGAGATGCCCTTCTCCAGGTTGATAGACGCAAGCGCGTGCGAGATGGCCTCCGGGCCCTTCTTGCCCTGAAGCTCTCGCTCTCCTTTGATCACGCTCTCGAGCTGCGCCTGGGTCAGGCCTAGGAGGCGACGGGCTGGCTCTTCCATCACCGGGTTCAGCATCGGCTCGGCAAGAACCAATTTCACCCACTTCTGGCCCGTGTGACCACCCGTGAGTTGCTCGTCGAACAGGCCGCCCTTGACAGGCCGCATGTCCTCGCCCCAGTGGACTGTCTCGGCGTTTCCCAGCTCCCTGTCGCCCGCCAGCTCATCAATGTCCTTGTCGGTCAGGGCGGTGATCCTGGTCTGCGCACCCTTGCGCGTCACGTTCACGCCCGCGGCCTTGAGCTGATTCACGAACTTCTGAAAGACAAAAGGCACCGGCGGCGTCGACGGGTGGTCACCGCCCATGTAGCTCGCCCAGAGCTCGACGTTCTGGTTACCGCGAACCAATCTGGCGTCCTTGAGGACGTCAAGCGCGGAATGGCTGAGCAGCGCGTTCGTCTCCATGAGCGCCAGTCGCTTGGCCTGAGCCGCCTCGCCAGGGCCTCGCGCAGGCGTTCCTTCAGCGTCGTAGGCGCCAAGGCCCCTCGCAGAAGCCTTTCCCTCAGCCGAGTGGTGTAGTTTCATATAGTAGCGAACGCCTGTCAACACGTTGGGAATGCGCTTCCCTGTCACAGGATCGATCACCGTCTCCAGGTCCTTGACGCCGTGCTTCTTGGCTTCTTGCTGCACCCAGCCCGTGATGTCCTCTTTGTCGTGAGGGAAGTCCTCCACCTTGTACGGCTGGCCCGTCTTCTGGGCGATCTTGCCCAGGACAGCCGCTGCCACCTGGCTAGCGTTAATTCTTGATATAACTCCTAAAGGATTAGCTAGCATCTCAAATGGTTTGCCATTCTCATCATGAGGCATCTCATCATCTTTCATGATTCCCGATATAACACCTTTGTCTCCGTAAAGCCCGCTGTTGCCGCACCAGACCGGCTTGCCGTTTCGGCGGACATAGATGACGTGGTTCTTCGGCATTTGCGGACAGAAGACCTCGCCTGAGTACTCCTCCCAGGCCTCTCTCTGCCCGTTTTGGGTCTTCCAGTGACCGTGATTGATCTCTGGCCTGTTTTTCGACCGGAAGACAGAAACGTCGTAGCGAGGGGCGAAGTCGTACTCCTTGCCCTTGATCACGCCGCGCCTGGCTTCGACCCTCTTGATGTTGCCTGACATCCCGATGTGGAGCAGGAGCCGTTGAAAGTCGTCGGCCAGTCGAGGCGACGTGGTGCAGTAAGAGTGGCCCGTACCACCCTCACAGCCATCGCCCCACATGAGCCAGTAGTAAAGAGACTTGAGGTGCTCCGTGGCCCAGAAAAACACCTCTTCAGGGATGAACTTGTCCTTGGCGCGCCCAAACTGGTTGAAATAGGCCATCAACGACTTGCTATAGATTCGCGCGCCGTTCGACGTGGCGTTGTACTTCAGACCAGCGGCATCCAGCGCCGGAAACAGCTTGGCGCGCCCGCCAGGATTGATCTGCGTAATATCGATGCCGTACGACCCGTAGCTCGGCTGGTTGAACGTACAGCCCTCCGACAGGTACATCCCGAGTAGCATGACAAACACGTCGGTCGGCAAGCTCGGCCCATCCAGGGCGCGCTCACCGTGGCCGAACTGCCCAGCCTTAACAACGAGGTCCGGCATCTTGACGAAGTCCGGCGAGGCGCCAGTCCACACGCCGTCTCGTTTCAGCCGAAACGTCTTCCCGAATAGCTCGGACGCAGTCTGGAGAGAGTACTCAGACCGATTCCTGCGGCAGGCGTACAGGTGATGGTTCTCGGTGACCAGTAGATCGATCTGCGTCGTCTCCAGCCGATACATCCGGCCGATGTGGTGGTAGCGGTGGATACCGACAGGCTGGAGGTACTCGATCCGGTCCTCTGGCCCCAACGTGGCGACCTCGTCGGCGGTGGTTAGCTCAGCTACGCGCGCCCAGCCGCGGCTGGTCAGCACCTCCGTCTCAGGGTCGTAACAAAGTTTGTCCGCTATCTCAGTCGTATTAAATGACCTAACTACAACGTTGACGCCCTTGTCCGTCTTGGCGACGCTGACCACCTCTCCAGGAGCGTGGTGGTCCCAGACAAGAGAAGCGTCTGAGAAGCCACCGCCTCTACTCTGGTGAACGGTCTTGCGATCAGGGTCTTTCTGACTGGCGGCCAGGACCAGGGGCGTACCGGACTCAACCTTGGTCCCTGGCTTGATCACGCCATCTTCGTCCAGGAGCTCCAACGTCTTTCGGTCGTACTTCGTAGGGAAGAGCGCCTGGTAGGTGCGCTTGCCGCGCTTGTGGTTGTCTTCCCACTCGATCGCGTGCTGGTAGGCGTGGTCGCTGGTGAACTTCTTGGCCGCCGACTCGCTGATGACCCAGGCATCCTCGTAGTTCGCGGAAGAACCTCCACCATGTGCGATGTACGCCGTGCGCAGGTTCTTACCGACAGCCACGCGGCCCTGGGCATCGGTATAGTTGGACTTCGCCAGCGGACGGCCCGCTTCAATCCTGTCACCTTCTCGCACCACTGGCGTATTGTGCAGAAGCGATTTCCTGTTCAGTACGAAGTGATTGTACAGTTCGTGTTCTTCGGTCTTGCCGTCGTCGTACTTGACCGTGATGCCGTCGGGCGTAACTTTCACCACGCGACCGCCTTGATCATCTCTGGCATGGACAGCGCCGACGTGGCGTCCGTAGAGCTCTTCAAAGGACTTGTTGGTGCCGGGAACAAGGCCCTGGACCAGGGGCGCTTCACCGTCCTTGAGCGCCACGGACTGAACCAGGAACCGACCACCCATGCTCACCCGCTGGCCCTTGCTCATGGCCTTGAGCGGGACCAGGTTGGACGTAGGTGTGAAGGCGTGCTCCATGTGGGGCAGGGCATAATCCACCTCTTCGCGAGGCACACTGGTCGCCCTGCCCTTGACCAGGGCGGTCACGCGCTTCTTGCCGGTTTGCATTTGCCCTGGGAAGGCGAGGACGGCGTCCGCCAGGTCCTGCGGGCTTTTGAGCTCTTCCTTGCCAGTCCTGGCGTTGTGTACCGGCGTGTAGAGCCGGCCGTCGTCGCCCTTCAGGGCCTTGAACCCGGCGCGAGTGTCTACGCCGGCACGTTGACTTTCCGGGGTCGAGACCAGGTCAATGAAACCGACGTGACTCGAGTGAACCGCTCTACTGGACGAAGGTATACTGTCAATTGAGGCGATGCCGCCTCGGCCCATACGAGTTATCTTGTGCGCGTTGTTAAGGAACTCTAATGGGTTAATTTCTTCCAGGTTGTTACCAATGCCTGAGTCAAGGATGGCCCCTTGAACATGTTTGGACAGGAAGTTGGGCTGAACATGGTCCAGCTTGCCCGTGCGCGTCGCCTTCCACAAAAGCTGGTGGAACAGGGGCGATGACCGCTCAGCCCTCTCCGCGATCATGTCCTCCGGGCCGTGGAAGGTCTGATAGGCCAGGTGATCTCGGTCGTCCGGCTCTTCTTCGTCCCTGGCCACTCGGAGCAACTTCCTGGTGGCGGCCAGGATGGTCTCCTTGCTCAGGGTGGCATGGGGATGGCCCAGCGTCCGCTTCGTGACCTCGGGGTCAAGCTCCATCTTCGCCATGAGCTCGGCCACCCTGAGGCGCTTGCCCTCGGCAGGGGCTTGCTTGTCAGGGCGTCGCTCCAGCTTCTCGTAGAGCTTCTCGATGGAGCGCGGGTCGTCCTTCTTGGCGTTAACGGAGAAGAGCTCTCGGCCCCAGGCCTCTTGCAGCTCCCTGTCTGTCGCACCCATCGCGCGCAGCACGGTGACCAGGGGCACAGAGGCCTGTCCAGCCTGGAGCTTGAAGAGGCCGGTCTCCGGGTCCAGGAAGTAGCGGTGAGAGAGGCCTTTGCCTGGCCGTACATTGACGTGCGACTCCGCCTCGCCCGTGCTGCGTATTCGGGCGTAGATGCCTGACTGCAGCCTCAATTGGTGTGACAATCCATTTTCAGAACCGTTAAAGATGAACGTGCCGCGTTGGGTGTACATGGGCACCTGGGCGATGGTCACGTTCTTTCGGTCGAGCTCCTTGCCCGTGGCCTTGTCCGTGAGGACCACGTCGCCTTTGAGCCGGCGAAAAAGCGACCGCCCTTCAAGAATGGCCCTGTTTTGCTCGGCCAGGGAGACCATGCCGGGGCCTGCGTAGGCGGGCCTCTCGACGCGCAAGGAGTGTCGCGCGTTCTCGACAGGCGGCAGTTTCTCCAGGGCCTTCAGGGTCTTGGAATAAATGGCCTCCCTGGTCGCGGCGTGATCGTCAAAGGCCCGCATGGTCACAGGGGCGCCATGGCCTGACGGCGTCGCGGAGACGGGGCCTTGAAGCGGCGGTAGGTTAGCCATGCGTTGTCAGCGCCTCAGGGCCCTGGGGGAAGCGGGAGGCCCTTCTTCGTCCTCCTCATCGCCGACGTCGACAGGGGTGAGGTGGATCTCGGGCGGAGAGGCCATCGCCCTCATAGCGGCTCGTCTCTTCAGGGCGGTGTTGACGATGTGCTGGTTGTGCTTGCGCGTACCCAGGTAGCCAAGAAGACCGAAGCCAGCCGCAGCAGGGATGGCGTAGGTGGCCGCCAGGGAAAGAGGCGAGGCACTGGACAGGAACCTGGCCGTGTCGCGTAACCCGCGCCCCAGTTCTGGTAAGTCAGAAAGGCCAGCCTCCTTGGCGGCCCACCCCTCGTAAAGCTCGTCGATGGTGGAAGCCGACCCCGCCTGTTTCTTCGCACCTTGTTGCGCTAACAGGGCCTTCTCATACTCAGCTCGCGCATCTTCGACTTCCTGGTCATCGTCCTCGGTGGCTCGCTGGCCCACCAGCTTGTTGGCCCCGAGATAACCAGCGGCGGTCCCACCGAGGCCGGCCATGACGCCCGCCGGGCCGACCCAGGGGTACTTGTTGACCAGGTGCCATCCCTTCGCCCAGGCGCCTGGCCCCGGGTACGAAGGACCTGGTCTCTTGAGGGCGTCAAGCAGAGAGGTGCTCGCTTCGCCGGCGTACTTGGAGAAAGAACGAGGAGCGCGCTTCCTTCTCTTCACGGGCAGCTCCATCTCCCGGTCAAGGGCGGCGTAGGACGGCTGATCGTAGGGGAGCGCCATCCAGCGAGACAGGCCCTTCACGCCGCCGGCCATCGCGCCGGTCCCCAGCCCGACGGCCCCCAGCAGGCCGATGCCCTTGAGAGCGTCGGCTACTTCCTGCCTGCCGTAGTGGTCCTCGACCGGGTTGTTGGTCGGGTAGGGCTCCGTGCCGGGATCAATGGCCCTGACGCCGGTCGGCGTGGCCGGCGTCGCAGGGTTGCCGTTGGCCCTCTTGGCGAAGTGGGACATCAGGGAGCTAACCATGAACGCCCTCCAGCGCATCTCTCAGGTGCGGCGGCGCTTCTTGGTAGAGCTGGCACCACTCGCAAAGGACCAGCCAGTCCTTCTTCTCGGGGTCGAACTGCCGCTCGCGGAAAAGCACCTTGTACCAGCCGATGCAAGCCCGATGGATGATGAGCTCGTATTCCTCGAGCTGCGCCGGGTCCGAGAGATCAAACTTCTTGACCTTGCCGGACGGCCGGGTCTCCAGGAGGTCTACATCATCCTGCGTGATGGCCGGTGACAGCTTGGTCCCGCGGTACGGGACGGGGCCGAAAAGCCTCTCGTTGAAGAAAAGCTCGCCGCCGTGCTGTTCCTTGTCCTTGCCGACCTTGAAGTGGTCCCAGAGCGTGGTCATGGCTCGCCGGCGCGCAGCCGCCTCCTGCGCGTGGTCCTCTTGATCCTGTCGGCCAGCCGACGGTACTCGTCGGCCAGCTCGCGCTTCTTGGCCGACTCGATCACAGGGTCTTCGCTGTCATAAGTGCTGAACAAAGTACCATCCATCGCCTTGGCGCCCAGGACACCGCCCGCATAGCCCAGAGCAGGAGGAACAGCCAGAGCGGCCCCTCCCAGAAGGCCAGCGCCCGTCCCGATGGCCGGGGCAAAGGCAGGCACCGCAGCCGCCGTGGCCAAAGCGCCCGCGCCAAGCAGTGGTAGCAGGGCCGCTTTCTCCATCACGCGCGGGGCCGCAGCCACACGGTCGGCCTCAAAGGGAGAGAGGCCCTCTTCCGCGCAGCGCAGATAAAAGCCGAGCCGGAAGGCCTCTCGGTCCGTCATTTGGGCCTCTGGATGACAAAGTTGCTGGCCTGGATGTTTTGGCCGGGAAGAAGCAGGTGCTTGTCGCGCATGTTCCGGATGTCCTGGAACGTGCTCTCGACAAACGGGTCTCCCTGCGCCCTGGCCTCCTTGCAGCAGGCGATGATGTCCTCGACGAGCTTGATGTGCGCCATCCGCTCGTCGGCATAGGTCATGCGCTTGGCCTGTTCGTTGAGGGCCCGAGCGCGCAAGAGCATGTCCCTGACGCTGACCACCGTGTAATCAGGCTCAGGTCCCTTGCGGTGGTCCAACTGCTTGATGCTGCCGTTCTCCGCCCAGAACTCCGTCTGGCGGAACTTGTAGCGCTTGCCAACCTTGTGAGAAAGTTTGCCGGCCACGTGTCAGGCTCATCTACCGGTATTCGCAGCTTTCAGCCCGCCGCAGAGGGCTTGTACAGCCGAACATGGTAACTCGTGGTAGGTCAGTTAACGATCCTGACCGTAGACGGGCGGCACCACGGCGCGAAGAACGCCGGCCCACATACCGGCGCGTTGCAGGCCTTGTTGCGCCTCAGGGCTTAGTCCTGCCAGAGCGCCGAGCACACGGCCCGCCACCCAGCCCGAAGCAAGACCGGAGCCCATCCCCACGCCTAGACGGGCGATGTCGTAGGGCGTCACCACGGGGCTGCCTCCCCTGGACAAGGAGGCTGTTTGTATCAGGCCGGCGGCGGCCGAGCGAAGAGATGGCGGCGTGAACGGGTCCTGCGCCGACCAGACCACGTTGTTGAAACCGTCCACCGGAATGGCGGCCTGGAGGCCCTGTCCCTCGAAGAGGGCGCCGGTGTCGGACTTCTTGCAGAAGGCCTCTCTCGGCCTGACGTCGGGAAGAAGCTCGCGCAGGGCCTGGGCGAGCTTGACGAGCGAGTCATCCGGCGGCAACCAACCCGGCGGGCCTTGTTGCGCAAGCGAGTGCCAGCCCCAGTAAGCGCCGGGAGAGGCACCGACCGCTCCTCCCAGGGCAGCCAGGGCCCTGCGCAATCGCTTCTTCTGCAGGTGGCCGCCACCTAATTGTTCAACGGCGGCGCCGCCGGCGTAACCCATCCCAGCTCCGGCCAGTCCGCCGAGAAGAGAGGCGGCCATCGGGTTGGCACCGCCGGTGAAGGTGTTCACAGGCCCGTCGGTGAAATGGAGCAGGTCCGTTACCGCCCTGGCCGTCGGGCTATACGAGCGCTTGATGTGGGCCACTTCGTCCTTACCGGCACGAACGCAGGGCCCCTGCAAGAACTGCAAGGAAGCGATCTTGGCCAGGGGAGCCAGCTCCGTGCGAGAGAGGCCAGGGGCATGGACGAGCAACTTGCCGGTCTTGAGGTCGTAGTTGAGATCGTGCTCGTTATGGGCCAGGGCGGGCAGGGACCAGGCGGCGTCTTTCAGGGCGAGAACTTTGTCTCCGTGGTCGTCCAGCAGCTCGTCGAGACGGTCCAGTACCTCGAGCTCATTGGTAACAGCGCTCTCGGCCTTCTTGAGGACCACGTTGTCCGGGATGGCCCCCTTGGGCATATGGACCCGGAAGCGCGTAGGAAGATGAGTCAGGCCGTAGAAGTTCGCATCCTCGCTGTCGGTGGCGAAATCATCCGGTGACTGCCTGATGAGCCTGCGAAGAATGGCGTGCTTGGCGGGGTAGTTCTTTCGGTCGGACTCGGCCTTGGCACGGAGCAGGTCCTCTAGGACTCGTCTTCCGGTGAAAGGCTGCGTGGCCGAGGCCACGCTATCAAGAAGAATCGGGTCAGCCGGCATTGGCTTGTCTCCCGAGGGCGGGCTGCCTGATTATCCCTGGAGAAAGGTTCGGCGAATCATGCAAGAAGAAACGAAGTTCAAAGACCTCAAGGACTGGCTGACAAAGACGGCCTTGCTACCACGGAGAGAACAGCACATCGAGGCCATAAAGCTGGCCATGCTCTGGGACATGGCCCTCGGCACGGCCATGCGCGCGCAGGGAAAAAGCGAAGCTGAGGTCCTGGCGATGCGGCAAAGCAGCCTGGACTGGGCGCGAGAGTTCTTCCGTCGAGAGCTGGGTCTTGAGCACGTGGGCTGACAGCTAAAAAAAGAGGGCGCTTGCGCGCCTCTCTCTCACCACTTTCCAAGGACCAGGTCCAGGGCCCAGCATCCCCTGGCGTGAGGGCCGGGGGACCGAAGGTGCGTCAGGACGTCTGCGGCCTCGCAGCCGTTGTCCTCGAGGGCGTCAGCGATGACGGGCAAGGACCTCCAGTCGTTCTTCTCGTAACAAACATCCGCCAGGCACCAGGCCAGATGGTCGTTGGCGTGCGACCAGCGGTAAAGAAAAATCTGCGCGCCGGGACGGGCATCAAGTTCGTTCACCGTCGCGGGCTCGCTCAACCAGGGCCTGAACGGATTGCCAACCAGATCCCGCAACAAGAAGGCGTCCATCAGCCCCATTGAGCTGCGATACCACAGAATGTCCTCCACTCCCGCCCACAGTTCTCTATTGCCCCACAGGGCCCTACCCTGGATACAGCCCTTGGGCATTTGAAGCGAGGCGTTTGCAAGCTCACGAGCGGTGGCCTGACGGTCGGCGTAACGCTCCGCCACGCTCAAGCCCTGGGCGATAAGGCTGCTTCCGCGAGGCGGATTGACGTTCCTCGCACAGCCCGCGGCAAACAGCCGCAACGTGCGCAGGCTAACAGCCCGCCCCTCTTGCTTCATCCAGACCAACATCGCATGAGGGTTGTTGCTATTCAGCCATTCCTGCTCGGTCACAAGAAATCACTCCTTTCCCAGGATGAGGTCCAGGGCCCAGCACCCGCGGTAGTGCGGCCCTGGTGAGCGTAGGTGCTCGAGCAGTCTGATATCAAGGCTCGCGTCGGCCTCTTCCTCCATGGCGTCGGAGAGGACAAAGAGCCGTGCCGTGTCCAGTTCTCTTGAAGGGAGTCGCTCGTCGTAGGCCGGCTGTGCCAGAGAGATCACGCGAGAGGAGCGCCAGTCAGGCTGAAACCACCCGACGCCCCGGCAGGCCTGGCAGTGGCGATCCATCCTCCCGCTTTTCCCGTCGCCGACATAGACGACTGTCTTGTACCTGCCGACGCCTGCACAACGCCGGCACTTCTTCCTGATCTCCACGGGCCGGAACGGGTTGCCGAAGAGGTCCCACACCAGGGACCTGAGCCTGGAGGTAATCTTCTCGGCGTACAGGTGGCCAGTCGCTGGGCAATCCAGCACGGCTGCGACAAGGGAGGCGGAATCGAAAAGCGACTCTTCCGCGGCGCTAAGCGGATCATCATGGATGCACGGTAGTTGTGTACCTCCTGTCGGCTTGTTGTTCGCCTCGCGCCAGGCGAGCCACTCGAATCGCATATTGATGCCGAAGCAGGTATTCGGCGACTCCGCGGCCTGTTCGCCGAAGTCGATCTGGCTCTCTTCCGCCTCGCACAGAGGAATGTCCACTGCGGCAAAGCACGCGCAGGCGAAGAGTCGCAGCTTCCTGAACGATGACTTCGGCGACACGTAGTTCAGCTTCTCCAGCGCCCCGACGGGCAGCAGCCATTCCTCTTCGGGCACGTGCTACTTCTCCTATCAGGCCCAGATCAACTTCCGCAGGGCCTCCACGGGGCCGTGGGACGGCCGGTCGGCGATGGCGCAGGCGAAGAGGCCCTGCGCCTCTTCGTCGGGATCGGCAGGCGGAGCGACCAGGGGGCCATCCAGTCGCTCCAGGCCGCTTTCGTAGACCAGTTGGGCGACGGCCTCGTGCGCCTCGGAGGAGGCCAGGGCCCGGCGTATCTTCTCGACCAGACGCGCCCAGAGGGGCCGCCAGCCCTCGGGCGGAGCGGGCTGTTCTCCCCGGAGCACCGAGGCCCGGAAGGACTGCCACTCCACGCGGTAGCCCGTGGAGGTTACACGGCCCTCGCTAATCTCTTCATAGACCGGCGGGACGATCCTGTGAACAGCGATGACGCGGGCGAACTTGACGTGGTCCAGCGCGGATCGGTCCAGGAAGATCATGTCCACCTCTTGCATGAAACGAAAAAGCCGGCCTGAGATAGACCGGCGGCAAGAGATATTGACACCTTTTCGGTCGTTTTTTAGCTGGTCGGAATGAGCACCTGTGCTGGTCTCATTTCGGTATCGCCCTGGAAAGAAGAAGGGCCAGGGCGCCCCCTGCAAGGCCGCCGCCCGCGCGAGAGCCCAGGTCACCACCTGTCGCCTCGCCGGCCAGGTGCTGCCCCAGCGCGGCACCGCCTCCGGTCGCAATACCGCGAAGCGCCCCGCGCAGCCTGGCCGGGATGCGTCGTTCCGCCTCTTCGTCCTCATCGCCGCCTGAGAGCAGAGCGCCTCCCGCAGCGCCGGCAGCGGGAAGAACCACTCCAGGGGTGAGAAAACTCGGTGCGGAAGGCAGAGTGCCCGGCGGCTGTGCTGAGCCAAGCGTGAGCAGGTTTCGACGCACCCTGTCCGTGTCGTCCAGCGCGTTCAACGCTCTGGGCCTGGCCAGAGACGGATTGCTGGCCTCTTTCTCCAGGGAGGGAAGGCCGGAAGGCCTTGGCTCTTCCAGGAGCACCGAGCCCTTGCCGGCGCGGAAGCAAGGACGGTGAAACGTCCAACCACGCTTGTCTCGGTAGACGTCCTGAGGAGAGATGACCTGGCCGCAGTGCGGGCACACAGGAGCGTCCTCGCCACCGACAGGGACCATGACGACCGGAGCGTGATGCGACTTCACGAGCGTGCCCCTCTAGAGTCGATCTTTTCCGTCCCTGGCAACCGGGCCGCCGGGAAGGCCACACAGGCGCCACCTAACATTGCAGCTTTTAGCCCGCTACAGAGGGCTTTGGCAAGTAGAACGTCGCGTCGTCGCGTATTCCCGCCTCCGTCGCAGCTTTTAGCCCATTGCGGAGGGCTTTGGTCTAGCGGTCATCGTAGCAGCACCGTAAGCTGCTTTTCCGTTCCTGACAACAAGGCCGCCAGAGAGGCCTGTGTGTAGACTAGCGAGGGAAGCCAATCTTTTCCGGAAAACAGTTTCCGGTCGCTATCCTACACGCAGGCCTCTCTGGCGGCCTTGTTGCCGAGGCCGTAAAAGAACTCGCTTATCTCACAGCGTCGTCAAGGTCTTCGAGGTCCTCAAAGAGCTCTTCGGCGGGCGACTCGTCTTCGTCGGCCGGTGGCGGTGGCTCATCCGCCGCGGTGGTCGGGTGCTTCAACGCCTCCGTCTTGTCGTAGATGTCGGGCGGTTTGTCTTCCTGGGCGGGCGATTCGCTGCACCCGCTCAAACAAGCAAGAGCATGTGGCAGGCCAAGAGCGACACGGGTGACCCTGAGGCCCAGCACCTCGGCAGCGGTCTTCACACGCAGCCAGCCGTCCTTCTCTTTCCCTGGTTTCACGGACACGGGCTGGGCCTCGCTCTCGCACTGTAGTTCGTAGCCGGGCAGGGCTTTCTCCAGCTCCTCACACCACTTCTTGACCGACTCGCTCTCATGCCAGTCGCCGACCATCAGCCAGGCCTTCTTGTCGGTCTGGTGAAGGTAGATGGACGGCGCGTCATCACCCCAGGAGGCGAGAAGCTCCTTGGCCTTCTCGACCGGTGAAGAAGCGCCCGCGGACTTCAAGCCTCTAAGCGCCGTTGGCAGCCTGGGCCCCTCATCAAGCTCATCGGGAAAGTCCAGATATCTCGCCGGCACGGTGCCGTCCGGCGTGTGCAGCGAAGCGTGCGGTACGTTGGGGGCGTAGTAGCCGCTCTTGTCAGGGTCGGCGTAGTTGGCCCAGAGGTCCCGCGGAGACTTGCTGAGAAAGGTATCCACTTCGTCAGGCTTCAGATAGCGGTGCCGCTCCATGCCTGTGACGTGCCTGGCAGGGTCGTAGGGCTCCAGCTCCATGCCGTAGACCCTGGTGTCCGGAGCGTCGCGCACAAGCTCGTCGAACCGAACCCTCACCGGCACCAGGTCATGCTTCCTGAAGGGGTGATTGTCCGGAAACTGCGTCTCGTCAGGCGGGAGATGGAAAAAGACATTCGGCCCGCCAGCCTCACCCCTCTTCCAGCCGTCCAGGGTGCGCTGGATATCAGCCCTGAGTTCGCCCGTGCTAAGCCCTCTACTGCTGGCCGCAGCGGCCAGAGCGTCCGGCCGGTCCATGAGGGCCTTGCCACCCAGCAACCCATGCCGCCGAACGTAAGCCAACGCAGCGCGCGGGACCATACTGGTGAACACGCGCTCTCCACGCGTCGCTCTGTCCGTAGCAGCCTCCTTCTTGACTTCGGTATTACTTCGTAGAACACCTCGGCGCCTTACCGCTATCGTACAATGCAGATCGAATTTGTCGTTATTAGGCCTGGCCGAGAGACCGTAGGACAAACGCAACTTCTCCAGCTCAGGCGATTTGACCTGGATGTACCAGACACGCTCGATCTCTTCCCAGTTCTTCGGCCTGACCGTGCGGATCGGGCCCAGGGTGTAGTGGAACGAGTGTCCGCGTTCGGACACGGCCTCAGGGTCAAGGTTCGCCTTCTCCATCTCGCGGGGCGAAATAACAGAGATGTGAGAGTTTAGTCGTCCACCATTGTGACCCGAAGGCAGCTCCAATCCTGGCTCGTCCAGGGCGTCGAAGGCGCCTCGCACCAGGGCGTTGGGGACGCTGAGCAGCAGCCACCCCGAGCGGGAGAGGTAGAGCCTGCCGGCCAGGGCGTGGGTCGTCTCGGGCGTGCCTCCCTTCTTGACCAGGGAGACCGCCTCCTTGCCAAGCGAGTAGGTCGAGGCAGCAGTGCGCGCGATAAAGGCGCGCAGGTCAGGATCGTCAAGGGCAAGCATCTTGGCGGTACTCGTTGTTCACGTCCATGTCGCAGCTTTTAGCCCGCTGTAGAGGGCTAAAAGGAAGAAAATACCACAGCGATCCCCCCAGGGATCGCTGTGGCGTTGCCGGTGCTCAAGTGGCGATGTCCTCGGCCGTCACTTGTATCTTCACGATCGACATACTGTGCCCTCGCCTTTCTTCTCACCGACGGGTGAGACTTGCGGGCCCGGATACCAACTCTGGATCTCCGGGCTGACCCGCGGCTTGACGTTCTCGGGCGGGCCTTTCGCTCTCACCACGTAGCCATGTCCGCCGATCGGCACCAGGCCGTACTTTGCGTCGAGCTTCAGACCATCCAGACCAGGCAGCTTCTTGACGCAGGCGAATGTCGCCTTCTCGGGCGGCAACACCAGACGGATCAACATCGCACACACTCCTTTCTACGCACTGCGCTCAACCCTTCCCGGCCGGCAACAACGCCAGCCAGGCCAGAAACACCGACCAACGATCGATGAGGTCCCTCACATCATCCAGGTTGACGGTATGGTCGCACTCCTGGCATTGCATTTCTTCGCCGTCGCCCAGGTTGCCGAGGAACAGCGCGAAGCTGGCTTTCTCCTCGTTACAGCAGGGACAGCGAAGTACGAACGGGGTCAGCGGCCTGGTCTCGGGCTTGGCGTTCGTCAGGGGCGCCACGGTCTTCGTCTCGTCGCTCATGGACATCTCTCCGTACGCGGAACAGTAACCGCTGGCTAAAGAGCGGCAAGAGATATTGACACGTTTCAGGAGAGATTTTAGCTTAATACCTGCCAGGGTGGTGTCAGTTTTCCTGTCAGTTTTCCCGTGGTCAAACGAGTCGCAATCAGGTAAGAAAAGCACCGTCATCGAGCGTGTCGCTCGTTGACTTGGTTGCCGTAAGTGGTTGCGATGAAAGGCATTAGCTGAGCTAAGGCGCAGAAGAGGTGAAGGCGTTGGAACAGCGCTCGCCCATGTGCCAGGCGTGCGAGCTTTCTTGTCTTTCCAGGTCGCAACCTCTTACGGCTGTTGGAGATGGGTAATGTGAAACAGACCCCTGTCAGTTTTCGTGTCAGTTTTAGTTGATCAGACGAGATCGGACAGGTTAGGGCCGGAAAAGAGGTGGCGCGTGCCCCGAAGAGCGAAGCCTTTCTTCTGGAGAGACGGCTGGTACACCGACGCCGGCAAGGAGAGGACCTTCCTGGCGGACACCGAGGCGGAGGCGGCCAAGGCCCTGGCGAAGCTCCAGGGCCGACAGGCGCAGGGAGGACGAGAAGGGGCCAACATGCCCCTGACCAAGCTCGTTGATCTCTTCCTCGACGACGTCAAGGCCACGAAGGCGGAAAGGACCTACGAGTTCTACAAGGAGCAGTTCCGCTACGCCCTCAGGGCCTGGAAGGGCTGGCGCGTGGGGAGGGTCAAGAAGGCGGACGTGCTCAAGCTGCGAAACGACATGGCCGAGAAGTACAAGCCGGCCACGGTCAACAACGTGATCAGGGCGCTGCGAAGGCTCTGGCGCTGGGGCTGGAAAGAGGCCGAGCTGCTCGCCGACGACGGCCCGGCCGCCGGCGTCAAGAGGCTGTCCGCCGAGCCGAGGTCCAGGCTCATGACCAACGAGGAGTTTCGCAGGCTACTCGCGGCCTGCAAGGCGCCCGAGCAGAAGATCGCCCTTTACGCGCTGCGGCTCACCAGCATGCGGCCGGGGGAGATGAGAACGGCGCAGCGCTCGATGCTGGATAAAGAGAAGCGGCTCCTGATCCTCAGGCAGCACAAGACGGCCAGGACGACCAAGGCCAAGGCGCCCAGGGTGATCAGCCTGCCCGCGCCGCTCATGAAGATGATCGTCTGGCTGGAGAAGAAGCGACCGGGAGTGGAGAGCCTGCCGCTCTTTCCCAACTCCGAGGGCGGTCGCTGGACCAAGGACTACTTCTGCGTCTGGTTTCGGCGGCTGAGAGAAAGAGCGAGCGTGGAAGAAAAAGACGGCGAACAACTCGTGGCCTACTCCAGCAGACACACGATCCTGACCCAGGCGGCCAGAGGCGGGGCCACCGGGCCGCAGTTGCAGCTTCTGGGCGGCTGGACCAGCCTGACCATGGCCAAGCACTACTTGCACCTGAGCGCCGAGGACGTCTCGCGGGCGGGCGACCTGGCTGCGGAAGCGCTGAAAAAGGCCGACGAGAAAGAGAGGATGGGTCGCTGATATTCGACAACGCTTTGCAGCATTGAGCCCGCTGCACAGGGCTTAGATGGGAAGAGCGGCCGGCAGGTCCGTCCCGGCCTTACCCGGCCGCCCCTCCCTACTATTCTTATACGCGCCCAGGAGAGGAATTTTCGGGGCCTACAACACGTTTTCCGGAAAAGAACTTCCCTGTTGATAATCTAGCCGTTGTTCCAAAGCCCTCTGCAGCGGGCTGAAAGCTGCAACATCGTGAACCGATGACGCTACGCCCAGTCTCACCGTGTGTCAAAGCCCTGTGCGGCGGGCTGGATGCCGCAACCGATCACGACGGGTCACCTGAGTTCGTCTCGACATCCACGTCGGCGTCGAGCACGTCGCCGTTCTCATGGGCCAGCTCAGGGAGGTGGCGGCTCCGGTACTCGAGCACGCGCTCGTCCGCCGGGGCGCCTCCGTTCTCGATGAAGTTGTTGAGCTGTCGCATGGTGACCCGATAGGTCGGGCGCTTCTTGCCCAAAGAGACGTTCTTGGCGTCGAGAAGGCCTTGCTTGATGGCCCGACGCAGCGTGGTAGGCGAGAGAGCAGCGTGCTTCGCCGCCTGCTCGATCGAGAGCCACAAGTCAGGCCCGTTATCAGCCGGGCGCTCCTGCGGAGCACCGCCTATGCCGTCTCGGATCTCCCGCAGGATGTCGCGACTTTGCTCGAGGACCTGGATCAGTTTCTCCGGTCTTTCCACCAACATGCTCATATTTCAACTCGCCTTGCGGCCAAAAAAGACAGCGCGGCCGCCAGGCCGTGTCGGCCCTTGATTGTATCTGAGCGAACCTGATGTAAACGAATCGCGCTCAAGGCGCAGGCGGCGTGGGCGTCGGGGCAGGAGCTGGCGCAGGGGCCGCCGGCGCAGCGGGAGCGGCCTGTGGCGCAACAGGCCTGGAGAGATCGAAGCCAAGGTTCTGGGACACGTGCCCCAGAAGACTTTCTCTGCTGGCAGCGCCGCCCCAGCCGGGGGTGTGTCGCCTGACAGTCTCTTGCCAGGCAGGATGGGCGGCCAGTTCGTGGAGATCGGCCTCGGTGGAAAAACGCGAAAGCGCACCGGGCTGAGAGACGGCCTCCAGGGTGGCGGGGGCCTGGGCCCCGATGTTGACCCCTGGCACCAGGGAGTTGAGATAAGCACGCCTCTTGTTGACCTGGTCGAGGAAGGCCTGAGCACGTGACCGCTCTGCTTGGTCCGCCGTGGCAAGCGACTGCCTTAGAGTGCCTGCGTTCTCGATGGACTCTCCCAACGCGGCGCCGGCGCCGATGGCGCCGCCGGCAGCAATCTGACCGGCGGTCTGACCAACCACACGGCCCGTGGTCGTGGCGACCCTGCGAGTTAGCGACGGAGCGGCGGCCGAGGCCACGGCAGGGGCGGCATGCTCGACGGCTTGCAGACCACGCGCGCCAGCCGTGACCACAGGCGCTACGTGACTGGCCGTTTGAGCAACTCGACCAGCCACCTGAGCGGCGCGCATGCCGGCGGTTAGTCCCATGCCTCCTCGGGTCAACAACTTCGCGCCAGGGATGGTGCCGAGAAGGCCCATGCCGTAGTGGCGCATCGCGTCCCAGCGACGGCCCTCATCCATGGCCGCCATGCCCTTCGCGACGTCAGGCGCGCCGCCCAGTAAGGGGACGAGGCCCCAGGCGGTCTCCAGGCCCATGGACTTGCCGAGGTTCTCTTCGGCCCAGTTGGCGTAGTCGTGATAAAGGTCGGCCGCACTGCCGGGCGTCTGTTCGCGGACCTCCCTCGAAGGCTGAAGAGCTTGCCGGTCCTGCATGAGCTCCCGCTGCGTGGTTGGTTGTCTTTCCGGCACGCCCTCGGAGTAGATGCGCTCGGGCGAGTGGTCCTTGAGCGGCTGCTGTGTTTGCGGCTGAGAGAGGGGGCCTGTGACCAAAGGAGCGGGCGCAGGAGCTTGCCCTCCCGCGGTGATGGCGGCGCCTTGCGAGGCGGCCGGAGCGGTGGCCTCTCTCTTGGCAGGGGCGCCTGAAAGAGAAGGGCCCAGGCCGGCCAGCATCCTGGACGTCGGGCTGTGGTAGGCCCGTACCAGGAGCTGGTTAAGGCGCAGGCGCTTCTCCCTCGTCGAGTTGATGCCCGATGCGAACACGGACTGATCAAGGGCCTGTTGCACCTGGTCGCGCATGCCCTGGGCGACCAGGCGCCGTGCCATCTCGCCCAGGTACTCGCCGCCGTGATCTCTGGCCGTTTGCACCAGGTTGTCGTCAGAGAGAGGAGCGGCGATCTTGTGAAAGGCGCGGGAGGCGCCAAGGAGAAGAGGCCCCTGGTGTCTGATAGATGGCATTGGAGCCTCTTGGCGGTATCCGCGGCATGTTGCAGATTTTTTGTAGCTTTCAGCCCGCTGCAGAGGGCTTTGGCACGGCCGAGCCGTGGCTCTCGCGCCACCCCGTCTACCGGTTGCAGCTTTTAGCCCGCTACACAGGGCTTTGGAACCGCTGCCATCTTACCTCGCACAGCGACAGGTTAGTCGACGCTGTGGGACGTGACTCTCAGGCCTTCTTCTTTTTGCTCGGTTTCGGCTCCTCGTCGGCGGAGAGGATCGGCAAGACGATGTCGAGTTGCTGCTGAAACGAGGTCCAGTCCTTGGAGGCCTGCATGAACAACGTGACGATTCGCAAGTGCTCCAGGAGCTTGGGGTGACCGATGTCCCGCGTCAGCCACTGGTGGTGCTTGGCCTTCCGACGACCGTCGTCACCGACCGGGTTCCTACTGACCAGCTCCTCGCGCAGGCCCGGCGCAAGGCGCTTGTAGACCAGGTTGTTGGTCAGGTGTCCGATGTACCGCGGCCCCTGAACCGTCTCAGCGAAGGGCAGCCCACGAAGCCGGAACATTTCCTTGTAGAACTCGGGCGGGAAGGTCTTGACCCAGGGCCGCAAGGCCTTGGCAACGAACGCCTCCAGGATCTTGGCCAGCGCGTCGCGGGCGCGGCAGTCCTGGAACCCCGTGGCCTCGTCTACCAGCGCAGTGATGCCGACACGGGCCAGGCCGCGCATGAGCAGATCACAGGCGGCGACAATGTGCGATTGCTGCAGCGTTGCCTTCCCGGCATCTCGGGCGGACAGGTAGACCTCGCAGACCATCGGCAACAGGTTGGCATCGTAACCGTAGGCGCGACGAGGATGGTGCCCGCGACCCTCATCAGTCGCCGGCGCGCAAAAATGGATGGGCGTGGCGGCGCGCCGTAAGTCGTCCGAGATGAACGCGTAGAGGTTGTCTGCCGCCAGGAAGGGAGGTAGGCCCTCGGACAAAACCACGGTCTGCCCGCCCCGCTGCTTGATCGATCGGCCGATAAGCGCCAGGAAAGATTCCTGCGTTAAGACACGCTGGCCCGTCTCCAGGACCGCACAGGCAATCTCCCTGTCCGCCAGCTTGATGGTCCCCGTGTGGGTGGCGACAGGCAGTTTGCTGCACCAGCGAGCTTCCGCGGCCTGCCTGGCAATCGCCTTGCGCTGCTCGGCCGTCAAGACCTCCGCGCGCTTCTTGCCTCCCCTGGCTCCGTCACTCAGTGAGGGAGCGTCTTTAGCGATGACTTTTTCCACCAACAATCTCCTCTTTTAAGTCGCCAAGTAGGCTGACAGGCTGTGCTTAGGCTAAGCATGACTATGCTACGCAGCGCCTGGCTGACAGGCAACAAATCCGTCGGGTCAAAAGACTGGTATCGCGGACGAAAGTCCTTATCAGCGACTGGCTTACGACGAAAAATCAGATCGGAAATGCTTAGTGTAGCGGCTGGCAAAAAGGAGAAGAAGGCACTGAACGACAAGAGCTCTAGTACCGCCAGGTAGGTGGCGCTAGAGCTCAGCGAAGACGTCTGCTTGGAGCTGTGGGACGTGCTTACTACTCCTGCGACCACGTGCCGCCGGGCATGAAGCGGTTAGGGACGAACTTGCTCGGCATGCCGAGCTTCTTCCGAAGGGCGGTCAGGACCGGGACCAGGTTGCGCTGGAGCATGGTCGCTTCCTGCTCGGTGAGGGCGCCGCCCGAGCGCTCAGCGATCATCTTCGGGGTGGCCATTCTAAACTGCGTCTCCCGATCGACGAGCTCCCTGGCCCGGTCGGGCATGTCACTGACCAACATGTCGGCGAACATCTGCGAGCCACGCTCAACATCCGCGGGACGGCCGGAGCCCACCAACTCGGAGACTCGCGCCCTGGTCTGTTGCGTACGCTGCGTTCTCTGCTCGGCCGTCTCCTGCTGGGTAGGCGCAGGCGCGTTACCGGCGGCAGCGGGAGGAGCAGCGCCCGCGGCGGGGGCTGGTTGCGCCGGAGCAGGCTGAGCAGGAGCGGGCGGGGCCTGCAAGGGCGAGAAGCCTTGCGGGGCCTGGCCCATGCCGAAGAGGCTCCCCAGGCCGCCCATCAAGTTGCCGGCACCTTGCTGCGAGCCGCCCGTGGCGGCGAGACCAGCGAGGCCGACGCCGCCCAGGAGCGGCCCCCACATGCCCATCCCGGAGGTCTGGCCGGTCAGGCCGGAAAGCATGCCGAAGAGGCCCAGGCCCATGCCGCCCAGGAGCATGGTCCTGCCCCAGCCGCCAAAGGCCTTGCCGGCCTGGCCCCAGATGTCTTCCAGCAAGTTACCGGTCGGCTCGTGTACATCAGGGTATTGCGCCTCGAAGGCGCGGGCCTGGCGCGCGAACTCGGGGTCTTTTTTGATGTTGTCCAGGGCGGTCTGGACCACGGGGTCCCGCATGTCGGCGGAGTTGAGCCTGGCCTGCAAATGGTTCAGCGAGACGATCGGCTGTCCCGTGACGCCCTGGGCCCTGGCCATGGCGGCAATGCTGCGCGCGTGCCTGATTTGATCCGTCATGTAGAGCGCGCGGTCTCGGGAGATCCTGCCCGCCTGGGAGGCAACTTGTTGCTCCAGGTTTTCCAGCCCTTGGTGATAGCTCTCGAACGCAGCCGGGTCTTGCAGCGTGGTGACGGCGTTGCGCATGGCCTCCGGGGTGCGTGGGCCTCCCAGCGCCGTCTGCAAGGTCTGGCTCTCCTGGTTGACGAGCTGACCGGCACGGATTTGTCGTTGAGGGTCAGGCTGGCCTGTCTGACCGGGCTGTTGCTGCTGCTGAGGAGGGAGCTGTCGGAAGGCGTCGGGATTGAAGCCTTGTTGTTGCAAGTAGGTCGTGAGCTGGGCGTCCGTTATGCCCTGCGGGACAGGGGCGTCCATGGTCTTGCCGATCGCTTCTCGATCCAGGGGGAGAGAAGCGAGAGCGGGAGCGCCGGGCAGGAACTGCTCACGAAGCTGATTGACAAACTGCGTCGGGTTGCGCCTGGCGCCCATGAGGCCGGTCCTGTTACCTGACTCGACGGCGCCGTGCGCAAGGGCCTGCGTGAAAGTCTGGCCGGCCGCGCCCGTCGGGTTGGTCGCGAGAAGCTGAACGAGCCGTGGGTCCTGCCTGATGGCGGCGATATAGGGAGCGGTGCGATCAAAGGACGCCCGGTCTTGCTCCGGCAGGTTCTGGCGATAGCGGCCCAGCCAGCCGCCCTGGTCGCCGGCATCAAGGAGAGCGTAGCCCGATGGCGTGTCTGAACGCATGTTCCCGTGGGCGGTGAGGTTCATGCCTCGGTTGACAGGGCGCAGGCCCTCGCCGCCTGCGAAGCCGTGCTCCAGCTCGCCCGCCAGCGTTTCACCGAATTGCCGACGTTGGTCTTGTTGCAGAGCTTGAGTCTGCGCGCGCTCGCCGCCTTCTCTGAGGGTGCGCTGCTGGTCGCTCTCGGTCAAGCGCTGGTAGGTTCCAGGGGCAACCATTTGACCGGTTAGAGCGGCACCGCCCACAGCGCTAACCGCGCCGGCCCCATAGCCAAGCGCCCTGCCCGTCCCGCGCGCCAACGGGTTGCCGCTCAACATCTGCGCGTAAGTTCGCTGCGGAGCGGCAGAGGCGACAGGCCCAGAAAGGAGATGCGACAACGCGTCGCCGCCGGCGTGGCCCGCCGCCTGGGCCGCGCCATGACCGGCCGCTTGCCCGGCAGCCTGTCCGACTGGCGGCACAGGAACGTGTGGCGCTGGCGGCACGGGAGCGTGCGGCACCGGAGGCCGAGCGCCTCTGCTGAACGGGTTGAGAGCATTCAGTCTCCTCCCGGCGGGCGCCAGCCAACTGCCAATGCCTTTAGCGACAGCCGCGCCGACACCATCGGCCTGCTTCTCCATCAGCTCGAACTTGGCACACTCTTTCGCGAACTCGCTAGCGACCTCCGGGTCGGCCATGGCGGCCTTGACCATGCGATCTACCATCTCCTCGTCGTCGAGGTCCTCGTCCCAGCAGCACTGCACGAAGCCGGCGGTGAAGTCGTCGAGGCCGGAGCTGAAAGCATCAGGTACGGTGCGGCGGTAGTAGTCGGCGGCGTATTTCGCGAGACCGAGGCTCTCCATGATCTCCCCTGGTAAGAGAAGGGCCAGGGGAGATCATGAGCAGATAACAACCGAATTGTCAACCTTGCGGAGACTGCAATTCACGTCGAGCACGGCTGTTAAGCCACCAACCGACGAAATAGAGAACCGGTCCCGCAAGGCCGAGCCAGGGCGGCAGGTAGGGAGCGTAACCGAAAAATTTCGCGACTACAGCCGCGGTGCCGACTACACCCATGCCCATCAGAAGGCCGGCGATAAACCGCATGTCCCCAAAGGCCCTGACCGAGCCGGGCGTGTAGCACTGCCAAATCGGCTGGGACCCGGCCTGTCTATCGGTCGGAGGTGCGACAGGCGGGCTGGCGGGCTGCGACGTCACGCCCTGGCTGGCTTGGTGCTCAACAGACATCTAGCCTCTCCTGGTATCAGTCCTGCCCGAGATCGACCGGGATACGCACGACCCCGCGGAAGCCGATCTTCCAGTCGTAGTTTGTCTGGTACTCGCCTTTTTTCGCCGTAATCTTGACGTTGGCGACCTCGGTGTCCTCGCAGTGCCCTCCCATGACCATGCGCTTGCCCGCCTTCTCGTCAAACCAGTCCGCGCACCACTCGGCCACGTTGCCGGCCATGTCGAAGCAGCCCACACGACTGCAGTCACGAGGGCGCGAGCCGCCGTGGAGGTGGTAGTCACGGTTGCCCGCGTTGCAAAGCCTGGCAAAACTAGCTCCGTCCTTGCCCCACGGAAACTCTCCGCCGCCCTGAGGCTCGGCGGCAGCCTGCCACTCCTCTCTACGCGGCAGCGACTTGCCGGCCCACTCGCAGTAAGCAACCGCCCCGAACCAGCTCATGTTGGTGACAGGCAGCCGACCGCGGACGATCCCCTCCTTGCGCTTAGCATCTGGCCGCTCGATAAAAGTCCCTTTCTCCTCGGCAATGTCCCAGTGCGGGACGTCCGACTTCATATAGAGCCAGTCGTGACCGCCTCCCTTCTTGTTGCCGCCGCTCGCGTTCAGGAACCTGATGAACTGACTCACCGTCGTCTCAAGCACGTCGACGTACACGTACTCCTGTTTCTTCGACGCCTCGTTGTAGAACTTGCGCGGTTCGCCCTTCTCATCCGTGACCAGGGCCATAAGGCTGCCATCCTTCTCGTTGACCACACGGAGCGGGAACGGCCGATCCGAGGAGATGTCAGAGAGTCGGCACAACCGGGTGGCCTTCAGAGCCGAACTGACCTTGGCCCACCGGGTCAATGGCAAGAGCTTCGCCTTTAGTTGCTTGGTCTCCGGCTGTTCGTCACCGAGCAGTTTGAAGATACCGCTCAGTTGCGGCACCTTGTCCCGTCTGATCTGGTAGGCCGCGTAGAGACTCGGGATGGCGGCACAGGTCGCGCCGATCAGCCGCTCGTAACACGCCCGCTGGTAAGCCTCCGCCTTGCCCTTCTCCGGCAGCTCGCCGGGGTCAAGGTTTATCGACGTGGTGACGCTGGCGGCCTTGGCGCCCTTGACGTACTGCACGCAAGTCAGATGCGGGCGGTAGCGGCCGACGGTGCGTGGCGACATCGAGCCCCAGACCACGACGAAGTCGGTCCCAGGGAAGTGCCGGCCAATATCACGGGCCATCTCCTCGCTTCGCACCGCGACGCCCGGCCGTATCTCGCCATTGAGAACATGGATGTCCAGGCCGTTTCGGGACAGCTCAGTCAAGTGGTGGGCGATCTCGTCGGCGACCTCGCGCCCCTCGTCCTGATTGCCGCTGGAAAAGTCCGCCACGACGACCACTAACTTGTCAACTGGGACGCTGTACTCCTTCTTGCGCAAAATGGCTTCTTCCTGAACCCACTTCTGGTAATCGAAGGCGCGTATCTGGAGGTCAAGAAGATGCTGGGCAACTCGCGTCTGCTCCCTGAGCAAGCGGTTGCGCTCCTTCTGCTCCTTCAGCGTGTCGATCATGACCAGGAGCTGCTGCTTGAGGATGGCGTTGGTTTCGCTCTTAAACCGTTTGCCGGCCTCGACTAGCGCTCGTTCGTCATCCGACTGTCCCGTAGACACCTCAAACTGGCCGGTCACTCCTAGCGACTGAAGCCGAACTGTGAAGTTCGCGCGGGCGTTAACTTCCAACAACGACGCCCACGGGATGAGCCTCATACCTTCGCGAAGCAGCGCGCCGGTCAGCTGGACCGGTAGCCCTTTCCGCGCAACAGCCGCCGCTTGACCAGGCAGCACGATCTCTGTGGCCGCCGGTGCAGACCAGGACAACAGGTTGAAAACGCCTACTCCCCCCACCACCAGACAGAAGACCGCCACGACCCCCGCCCTGGTTACCGCACGAAGACCGCCCATCCGTCCTCCTCTTTCCAGGCGCAAGAAGAAACGAGACCCTACCAGACCAGACTAGACGGTATTCGTCCGACAAGCAAGGAAATTCAGGAGGGGTGACAAGGCACGGGAGCGGAAGAAAGGGGAGGGGTCAGTCACCCTCAGCCGGTCCCGAGACCGGAAGCGAGACGACGGAGGAATATCTTCCTCCGTCGTCTCGTGTTGTTGCGGAAAATCAAACGGGCGGGATCAACTGACGCAGCTCTCGGCTTCGACATCGAGCTCCGACTCCTCGGCCGCCTCAATCAACTTGCGGTAGGTCACGGTCTTGCCGGCGACGGGGTCGCGTTCGCTTGACCAGAGCTTCGCGCGGAAGATATGAACCAGCTTCACGCGCCCGTCGATGATATCGATCCGGAAGCCCGGCAATTTCTTCAAGACGTTGGCGCAGAAACCGGAGACCCCCTTGATCAGGGAACCGATGACTTCCTTCGTGTCCTGGCTGTAGTAGACGGTCACGAGGTCGTCCACCCGCTCGGCGTAGAACGCATCAGGCCGCATCAGGAACTCGATGCAGTCTCCATCCCGGTCGTAGGTCGCAACGGGCTTGAACGGCTCTTCCGGGTTAACCAATGACATAACCTTCGTGGCGAAATCGTTCTCCGAAACCGTATTCATAGTAAACGCCTCTTAAACCTATCCGCGTGGCCAACCGGCAACTTCTGGTTGTCTTCGTCCGCTTTCTCCCACCGCCAGTTATAGGCCACTCCGTCCGAGTTCACAAATACCAAGTACACCTGACCAGGGTAAGACGGCCCCTTCGTGCCGTCTTTTCTGTAGCTGCAGGACGGCACGCCGCAGTAACATCGCCACCCCACGCCCCACTGGTCTTCGTCCTCCTCTCGACGAAGGCCCTCAAAAATCGCCGTCGGTCCTCTCAGGATCGCCGGCACGATGTATCCGCATTCGCTTGCGTGGATCAGGCCCCTTGTCGCCACCGTCTGCATACGAGCGTGAGAAATCTGGACTGTGCAGGTCTTGCCGTCCACGGGGTTGACGGCCTGAACAAGCAGACCCTCACGGCGGCTTTCGCTGTCTTTCGCCATGTTCCACCTTTGTACCGGACCCTCCGGTCAAAATCAAGCGGTGCGCGACGCGCCTCATAGCAAGTTCTATGCCAAACTAACTGAGACGTCCAGGCCAGTATCTGATTTGCCCTCGCCGCTCGGCGGATGCCACAGTCCGACGGGGCCTTCGCGTTCGGTAGTCATCTGGTCTCTCCGGGCATGAAGGGCGATCCCGGTCACATTAGGCGACTTCCGCGCGACAAACCAGAGCGCCGGCAACTGCTTAATTCGGATAGTTTTTGTGTCAATATCTCCTGAGAGAGGTCTAGCTCAGACCTCTGGTTCCACTTCGGGAGAAGGAAAATGAAGAAGTTTCTGACCGTGTTGGTGGCCATGTCGGGCATCGGTGGCGTCCTCGCCATGGCGCTCGCTCGCCACATCGACGAGCACGATAGGAAGCAGCACGAGGCCTGGGTGAAGGGAAAAGCGGAGAGCGACGCCAAGATCGCCAGGTCCCTCAAGGCGTATGACCTGCTGGACAAGCTCAAGAGCCTTGAGGCCGCTACCGCTGAAAGGGACGAAAACGAAGCCCGCCACTGGACCATTGACGCGGCGCCGGGGCTGTGGCCGTCCCCCGACATCGCGGCCTACTTCGCGCCGGATGCCGTCGCCGAAAGGGACAATCGAGAGCGGACGCGCTTTGCGCAGTACCACGAGTTCGGGCCTTACACCGGCCGCGAAGCCGTTCGACAACCGCAACTGGCCGTCTGCGGTCCGCTCTCGGGGCCACGCGTCATGGTCTTCGCCGGCGGGCAGGCGGCGAAGTAACCGCGTAACAGCCGCCCAGGCCGACTAAGTCAACCAACAAAGTCGCAAGCAGAAGGTCGGAGCACGCGCTCCGACCGTTCTCATTTTATGGAGAAGGAAAATGAAGAATCTCATTTTCGTCCTGGTCGGTCTGCTGGCCTTGTCCGTCGGTTGTGGCGGTGTCAAGCGCGACCAGGACGACAGCGAACGCTCGGTTCGCTCCGGCCCGACCACCTCCGTCCTGACCGAGAAGGCCGCCGCCGGTGGAGCCGGGAAGGCGGCTGGGAAGAGAAAACGGCCGAACGAGCTGACCCTCGACGCGCTCTACAAGGACAGTCTCGCCGACGCCCTGGACAAGCTGTGGCGCATGGCCAAAGACAAGACCAGGGCCGATATCGACGACGAAGCCAGGGAGGCGATCCGGGAGGTGACGGTTATGGTTGACAACTACTGCGCGCAACAGGGCCCTGCCGGTCAACGGGCGAGAGAGCAAATGAACACGGTCCGGCTGTGGTACGGGCTGCAATTGATCGCGACTTCGCCCCACCCAGAACACGCGGAGGGCAGGGAAGCGGCCAAAAAACTGATCAACTGGCTGCAAGAGTAGGCCGAGTAGACCGACTAAGTCAACCAACAACCTGTTTCCACCTCCCAGGCCAGAGCATGTGCTCCGGCCGTTTCTTTTCCGGATCAGAACCATGAAGAAGATCATCTGCGCGCTGTTCGCCATCGCCCTGGTTGTGCTGTTCGCCATGGTCGCGCCCCACAGCGGCCCGGTCTTCAGAGCGCCCATCCAATTCGACATCAAGGTCGTCAGCGTCGAACACACTCACCGACTGACCCAGGAAGAGGCAGGCGGGTGGGACAAGAAGAGCCAGGCGGCGAAGGAACAGACCTGGCGGGTCGTTGACCAGTTGACGGACGAGCTAGTAGCCGAGTACGGCCGGGATACCCTGAGCAAGATAAAGGCCGCCATCATCATCGAGGTGGAGGGTGAGGCCGCGGGCAACGAGGCGGCCCGAGAACTGACCGAGAGGGCGCGCAAGCGCCTGAAAGAAACGTTGACGCCCTGATCGAGCAACGACCCAGGGCCCCTTGCGGGGCCCTGGCGTCTTTCTTTTTAGCTATCGGCGAGAGCGTACAATCAGCAGGCTCAAGAGGACGCGACGTGCAGAACGACATCATCGAGCGGCTGGCAGAGAAGGCGGCGTGGTTCTCCGTACAGATGGAGAAAGAGGCCGTGATCTCCTGGGGCGGCGGGCGCTACTTGCTCGGCGACCCTGAGAAGTTCCCCATGGGCCTGGAGGCTGGCTACAGCCACGCGCTTGGCCTGATCCCGCATCCCTACGTCGGCGCGCGAATCGGCGACAGAGACTTAGGGCTGCGCGTGGCGCCGCCGCAGTTGGGCGGCCTCGGTTTCGACACCAGAGGCGAGCCGGGCTTTTCCTGGTCCTACCCGCGAAGCCTCTGGGGCGCGATGTGGGACAAGGCCCGAGGCAACAAGCGGCCGATAGACGACGATGACGCCGAGGAAGAGAAGAAGCCCAAAGAGGACAAGGGCAAGAAGAAACAAGCCTCTGCACCCCGCAGCCCGCTCGCCATCCTCCTTGCTAGTCAGCGAGCCTGATCGTGAAGACCGCCGCCGAAGTCCTGGGCCTCAGGTCCTTTCTCGAACCGCCCGAGCTGATCAAACGGTTGATCAAGACGGCCGCTCCGTTGCCAACTGCGCTCAAGCCGCTCGAGGCCGACGAGGACGAAGAGGAAGAGCCAGCGCCCAAGAAGCCAGGGCCTGTGCTGTCCCACCTGCGGTCCATGGCCGGCCTGAAACCTGGAGAGAACTTCGCGGACAAGCCGTTGCGCTCCTCTCTCAGGTTCGCCACCACGCCGGTCTTCGACCCCTGGATCAGGAAGAACAACCCCCGACTGGCCAACGCCGTGAGATTACCGTTCGCTCTTCTACCGGCGGTGGGCCTGGGCTCGGCGGCTTACTCGGCGGCAACAGGGGCCTACCAGGCCGCCAACCGGGCCGGTGACAGGATGGCCGACTACCTGCAGGTCCCGGAGGCTGACCGAGAGCCATTCAAGACCTCGGTGATGGCCACGTCGGCCATGGGGCCTGCGATGGCGGCATACGGCAGTTACGCCCCTTCCTGGGCTGGCGGTGATGACACTGCCGTGGGCGACTTTCACCGAAGCGCCTTCCGGCACGCTCTCGTCGGCGCTTTTCGCCACGGGCAATACGAGCACGGGCAAAAAGGCCCGGCGGTGTTCCCGGAGAGCTGGCGGCAATCGCACGGCCCTTATCTGGCGGCCGGCTGGGACGCCTTGCGCAGCACATCACCCCTGGGCCTGATGAGCACCCTGGCCATGCGCAGCTCGGCCAAGAAGCTGCCGCCGCACTTCTACCGAAACGTGGCCGGCAAGGCCTGGGCGGACACCAGGGAAAGGTTCATGGCTGACCCCGCCGACATCGGGCGAAGCACCTTGCTCGACCTCTACGGGCTGGGCGAGGCGAGAGATCAACTCGGGCTCATGCGCGAAAGAATGCCACAAGGCACCCGCGACAGGCTTAGAGAGGTGTACCGAGCGGCGGCCCCGGAGGCCGCTGGCCTGGTCGTCCAACACGGACCGGCCGCCAGGGCGATGTACCGGGACGCCAGGGGCCACGAAGACATTCAACGAGCCGTTCGCGAACCGGCCACGGCCCTGGGGCGCCTCCTCGGCGTGGCGTCTAGCGCGGCCACGTCGGGGGAAGAGATACCGCCGGAGGTGATTCGGGAGCATGCCCGGCAGATTGGCGAGGCGGTCAAGCGAACAGGCCCGCCGGCGGAGCGGGCGGCCGAAGGCATCAGGCGTAGCCATATGAGCGACGAGACGCTGGCTGCCATTGAGGCACGCGCGCAGCGGCTGATGGAAGCGTCAAGGCAGGCGGCCGGCGGGCAGCAGCGAGCGCCCTGATCGGCGTCGCTAAACTACCCTGTTTTTGGGGTGCTGGCAGCCGCAAGTCCTTTGCAGCCAGCGACTTAACGGCGTCGCTTACTTAGTCAATCGAGCAGGTGCCGCGAGCTCCTGCTGTTGCCGCGCAAGTTCTTGTAGGCATTAGCTTTGCGTTCTAGGCCGGCCACCAAATCGGCGGTTCGCTGCTGACTACCGCGCTTCACCACTTTGAGGCTACCGCCCGGTCTCCATCGACCACAGCCTGATCGGCAAGCATAAATTACCCTTGACATACTTGCCGAGCAAGGAGATAATGTGATCATCACCTGTCATGAAGGAGATGCGTCATGAGTGCGGAAAAGAAGCCACCTGGCGTCCCTGACCCGTCGAAGGGCGGCCGTGCGCGAGCGGCGAAACTGTCGGAAGAACAAAGGAAGAAAATCGCCAAGAAGGGCGCGGCCGCTCGCTGGGGGCCACCTGAGGCGACTCACGAAGGCAATCTGACCATCGGCGATGCAGTCATTCCCTGTGCCGTCCTCAAGAGCGGCATTCGGGTCGTCTCGCAACGTGGTATGTCGGCTGCGCTAGGGCGCCACACCACCGGCAGCGGCCCGTCGAAACAGAAGACGGGCGCGGAGCCCTCGTCGGAGGGCGTCGCTAAACTCCCCAATTTCTTGATGGCTGACAACCTCAAGCCCTTTATCGACATAGACTTAGCGGCGTCGCTGACTGAGCCGATCGAGTACGTTCCGCAACACGGAGGCCGCACGGCTTACGGATTCAAGGCCGAGTTGGTCCCCCGCATCTGCGATGTCTGGCTCAAGGCCAAGGACGCTGGCGTGCTGACCGACTCACAGAAGCAGACCGCCGAAAAGGCGTACATGCTGATACGTGCTCTGGCTCACGTCGCTATCATCGCGCTGGTCGATGAGGCGACGGGCTACCAAGAGATCCGCGACCGACAGGCCCTCCAGGCGATCCTTGACGCGTTCTTGCGCAAGGAGTTCGCCGCCTGGGCGAAGCGGTTCCCGGATGACTTCTACAAGGAAATCTTCCGCCTGCGCAAGTGGGAGTGGAAGGGCATGAAGGTCAACCGACCGCAGTGCGTGGCGAACTACACCAAGGACCTGGTGTATGCCCGCCTTGCTCCTGGAGTGCTGGAAGAGCTGGAAAAGAAGAACCCGAAGACCGATCGCGGCGGCAGGGAAGCGAAGCACCACCAGTGGTTCACGGATGATGTCGGACACCCGGCGCTTGCCCAACACCTCTACGCGATGATCGGTTTGATGCGCGCTGCCGACTCTTGGGACCACCTGATGCAAATGGTCAACCGCGCCTACCCCAAGCGTGGGCATAAAGTCCAGCTCGATCTGCTGCCGGCGCAGAAAGAATAGGTCTTCTTGTCTGGGCACGCCAGTACAAGACAGATCGGACACGAAGCAGGAAACGCACCAGCCCACCCCTGGTCAGGGGTGGGCTGGCTGCTTAATTCCTACCAAAAAGATGTCAATATCTCTTGCCGCTCTTTACCTGCCAGGCCGGGCTTGGCGCCGGATTTCAGCGCGGTATAGTTAGGTACAGTCAAGGAGAGAAAGCATGAGCGATGTTGTGGCAACGTACACGAAAGAACCGGTCCCTGTCGGGGCGAAGGTTCGATGGCGTACATGGGCCATCCAGGTGGATACGGCAGGCGAAGTCATTCGGCCGGCAGTGGGGGAGCGAGTTCCCGTGTCTTGCTTCGCGGGGCGGGACGGCCCTGTGCCGCTGGTGGAGATCACCGCCGATCTGGGGCCGGTGAACACGGATGACGACCCCGAGTACAGCCAGTACCACGGCAGCATCGAGTACGCGGGCTACTGGCGGTTCGAGGGCGTCGTGGTGGGGCATGAGGCGGACGGGAGCGCCCCGCCCCCGGCGAGCGATCAGCTCGGACACCACTTCGGCCGATTGGCCGCCGGTGATTAACAGGAGGCGACCATGACCACGCTGTTGATGGTGGAGTTGCATCAAGGCTACGGCGACGGCTACGGAACGGTCCAGGCTGCCAGCGACGGCGCGCCGGTCGTCGAGCCCGGCCGAAAAGTGACCTATTACTACGACGACGGCGGCAAGCGCACCTCGAGGTTGATCGAGAAGTGGAAGCGCGAGATTTTCGCTCAGCCGAGCGTTGCGCTGTTCGAGGGCGTGAGAGTGCCGGCCTCGGCCGTGAAGCGCGTCATCGGTCCGCTTGACTGCCCCGAGGCGTGCCGCGTACGCATGCGACGATTTACGGCGAACTGGAGCGACCGCGGTTTCGTTGGCATGGCCACGGATGACGAGGTGGTCGCAGCCATGCAGCGCGATGACTTCGAGGCGACTTACGCGGCCTGCACGGCCCTCCGGGCGCGATACGCCTAACCCTCGCCCGAATCGCCCTGGCCGATCACCTGGAGGATGCGGGGCAGGTTGCAGAGGCCGCCGCGGTACGTGCCGGAGAGGACTTGCTGGTGGAGCGTCGCCGCGGGGCCTATCCCGGTCACAGAGCGACGGTCCCGGCGACCAGGACCAAACTGGCGTCCAGTTCCCTTTTCAACGAGTTTCTGCTTTGAGTCTTTTGCCACCCTGCCGCCGGGGCCTGTTCTCCCCGGCAAGAAAGGAAATATCAATGTCCATAGAGACCATCTCCTTGACTCTCACCGTCGGGACCATGACCTTCGACTTGAGCGACCCCGTCAGTCGTCTGGTCGCCGCCGACGCCCTGGCCGACGCCGGGCGTGCCGTCGAGAGTCGCATCCTGCGAAAGACCGATCAGGCCGTCGTGGTCGTCCCCGAGACGGGGCACGTCGTTCGGGCGGAGCATGATGCCCCCGCCCGCAAGCACAAGCGCATCCCGCGGCCGGGCGACGGTATCCAGGGCAACCGACGTGACGAGCGGCGAAAGCTGGGCGAGATCTTCCGCTCCAAGAAGTGGGGCGGCATGTTCGTGGTCAGCGAGTCATCCGCGCTGCGCTACGTGAGCAGCGACGCCATCGAGGACATGGACGCCTGGGCCGAATACCCGGATGGGCCAGGCAAGTACAGCCGCTGGGTCGCCGTTCCCGTCGAGGAGACGGACAAGGAGCGGAAAGAACGGGAGACCGATGAGACGGCGAAGCGGTCGGCCGAGGATGAGGCCGCCGCCAAGAAGAAGGCGATCGAGGCGACGTGGAGCGCCGTCTCAGCGCAGCATCACATCTACTCCCTCCCCGAGGGCCTGATACCCGCCAGCGCCTGGCGAGTGCTAAGCGACGAGCGGGACGCGAAGTTCCGCTCCGGCAACGTGCGCTACATCGCTGATCTGCCGGACGGTGGCGTGGTCGGTCACCTGTCTCACCGCAGTTACGACGACCACCAGGACCACTACTACGTCCCGGTCTCCCTGCTGCCGGTCATCGAGGCTGCTCAGGCCGCCATCGCCGTCCGTCGGGCGCGCGAACAGGAGACCGTCGAGGCGTACCAGGCTGACAGGGCCGCGCTCGTGACGGAGGGCTGCACGGAGGCCGCCGTCAGGATGGCGGGCTGCGACGAGGCCGCCAAGACCGCGTCAACGGCCTACGTCGAGTCTGGTGACGCCGCGACCCTGGATAGTTACCACGAGGTACTGGCGGCGGTCGCCCGACGTATCACGGCTGAGAGGAATGCCGCTTACGAGACCGCCCTGGCCGATTGGCTGCCTACGGCCATCGAGGCGATCGGGCAAGAGGCGGCCAACGAGCTCGCCGCCGAACAAAAGCGGGGGTGGGAGCAGTACAGCCACCGCACGGACATCGCGGCCGAGCTGGCCGGCGCTTTGGAGTCGGCGAAGAAGGAGAAGGCAGAGGCCGAACAGAAAGCGGTTAGCCGCAAGACCAAGGCGGCGGCGCGGAAGGCCGACCCGATGGTCACCGTGACCGGCAACACCTACCCGGTCAGAGAGGCCATCAAGGCCATCAACGGAGCGCGATGGGACGCCAAGAACCGTTGCTGGCGCTTACCACTATCGCAAGTCGGGCGGCTGCCCCGCGGGTGCGGCTACGAGGAGTAGAAACGGGGCCGCTCCGGCAAGAGATTGCCGGAGCGGGAAAAGTCGAGGAGGGGTTTTCCGAGACTGCTGAAGGCCTCGCTTCAATTCGGCCTCGACTAATGAGATGTTAGCCGGGACAGCGCCCGGCGCCAAGAGAAAAATCATGATTGACCCGCCGCACCTGGTCCCTCGCGCCGTGGCCTTTCGCGTGGTCGCTCACGTCCTCGCCGGCGAGGCGTTCATACGGGAGAAGCGCGCCGATCCGTCCTCGCACCGGCGCGCTGGCCGGGCTGCGGCAGAGGCCTTCGCCAGGGACAAGGAGGCTGGGCGGCTGGCTGGCGCGGAGGAAAGAAGACGGGGCGCAGGCCTTCTCTTCGACCTCGCCAACCACAAGGCGAATGGGCCAGGGGTGGACGCGGCGGTCATGGGCCACCTGGTCGCCTGGCTCTGTGGACGAGCGGAGTCGTGGCGGGAGATGGCCGCCGAGGCGCATGAATGGCTGGGGCGAGAACTCTTACCACCACGGGCGGGTGACCTGAAGTATGCGGGCGACTGGCCGCTGCAGGCCTTTATTTGCCGGCTGGTGATCTGCGCCGACGATGGTGTTCGGTCCGAGGGGCCGGACGTGGAGTGAGATGCGAAAGCCCGCCCCAAGGGGCAAGGAGCGAGAGAGATGAAGAAAACCGATCCGATCTTCTTCGCGGCCGAGAAGCTGGCGGCCGAGAAGAAGCTCGCCTATGTTGCCCTGCCGTGCGAGCCGGAACACGACGCCCCGATATTCGTCGCCTCGCTCGTGTCGAGGCGGACAAAGTGGTCCTCGCGTACGAGGAGGACCCGCTGGACCCCCGGGACCAGTCCTCCTCGTACGCCGACGGCCTGCTGCCGTCGGCGCCGGAGGACTGGCACATCCAGTTGATCACCGGGGACGCCCGCCCGGAGGACGTGCGCGGCAAGCACGTCCTCCGGGAACGTCCCGCTGAACCTGGCCGCAGAGGCCGCCAGCGTAACGGCCGTCGAGTTCAGCGGCGCGCCGCCGCGAGGCCAGGAGTACGGCCTGGAAGACATGCGAGCCGCGCTCCCGCGGCTCGCGCGCTACACCGTGCGGAAGGAGGAGGATAGTCAATGATAGTTTACGTGCCTGTCCACACCCACTGTTCCACCGACGGCGGGCACGCCGGATCGCAGCACCTCGGTGTCGCCTTCCGCACCCGCGCGGAGGCCCAAGCGTACCTGAGCGACCACCCCAACGACCGGGGATGGTGGGGCGACGGGGAGATGGTCGAGGAGCTGCGATGAGATCTGTCTGGGTGGTGAGCTGGAACGGCGGGGGAGGCCTCGCCGTCTTTGCCAGCCGAGAAGATGCGCTGGCGAGCGTCCTCGCCTGTGCCGGCGGCAGGTCGACGACGCAAACTGACGATTGCGTCGTCTTTGGGGTGGAGCGGTTCACCTACCGCATCCGCGAGCAGCAGGTTCGGATGGAAAGGACCCCGAGCGCCGTCTGCGTGTTCGGGTAATGAGTAAAAAAAAAATGAGCTGGACAAGAGGTATGACCATCGCCTTCATGGCGATGGTGTTTTTCGCGACCGTTCTGGTCGCGGCTATTCGTGACCTGGCCACTCGTTGACGAACGTCAACGAGTAACGTACCAGGCCACCCGTATACGGGTGGCCTGGTACGTTTTTCTTTTAGCTATTAGCTCGTTTCTTTTTCCGTTCTAGGCTACTTCTCGGCTATTAGGCCGCCGAGTAGGCCTGTCGCCAGGTTAACACGCACGCGACAAAACGTTTTCCGGAAAAGGGAAAACGAAACGAGCCGACTCCCCGTGAGGGGCACTCGGCTCGTTCCGACCACCTACCGAACAACGTGATCTCTTGGCCGCCTTACGGCTTGCGGCCGGCGAAGACCGGTTGAGGGCCGGGCGGCACCGGCGCGTTGGGGTCGTGAGCCGTCTGCTCGAGACGGTCGGCGATCTGACCCAGGGTGGTCTGTACGGCGACCACGTCCTCCTGGGACATGCCCGTGCTGATCTTGTTGCGCAGGTCCAGGACCACCGCGGCCAGGGCGCTGGTGTCGGCGTCAATCTTGGCCAAGATGTCCTGCAAGGCTTGCGGAATAGCCATCGCGGTTCTCGCTACTGAGTGGTGTTTGCCGAGCGTGGAAGAGCTCTCGTCGGTTTGCTCGGCGACGATGTCCTCGAGAGCTTGGTCGTGGGCCGTCAGTCGGGCGAGCACTTTGGCGGCGTCTTCGGGCGACAGGCCACCTTGCTCCTCATCGAGCAACTTTCGCACGATAAGGAAGACAGCCGAGGCGATAGCGTCCGTCGAGCGGCCTATGTGTGCGAGGCGTTGATTGATGGAGCGCAGCAACTCGTGTTCGGACATGGTTCGCTCATCCTTCGGCTGTTACAGCACTTACCCCGCTGCGTCGCAGCTTTAAGCCCGCTGCAAAGGGCTTTGTCACCCACCGTGGCCAGGGAGTGGGACATCCTCTCGCAGCATTCAGCCCGCTGCGCAGGGCTTTGACACAGGTCGCCATCCTTCGCAGCTTTTAGCCCGCTGCGTATGGCTCTGGTACGGCCTACAGCATAACACCCGCATGGGAAAGGCGCACGCGGCTCGATAGCTAAGAGAAAGAGACAAGGCCGGTGGCAATTGCCACCGGCCTTGTCTCTGCTTGGCGCTCGGCCCATTTCTTTTTGCAGCATTTTTGCAGCATTCAGCCCGCTGCAGAGGGCCAGCATTACACGAGCTAGTCCGCCTCGCCCACAGCAACGGCGAAGGCAACGAACAAGTCTCTACCTAGCGCGCGAGCGTAGGTCTTGAGCTCACCCAACTTCTGTTCGTCGTCGGGCGAATTTTCAAGCCTGACGACCCGCGTGGGCGGCCAGCCAAGCTGCAAGGCCGCCTGCTCCTGAGAAAGCCCATGCTTGATTCGCAGGTTCGTGAGGGCACGGGCCAGCCGACCGGGTCTTTTGTCGCCGAGCTGAGTTGGTTGATCAACCCGTCTGAAAAGATCACCCGCCGGGCCTCCTTGTCTCAGGGCCTGGCCGGAGGCCGCCAACTCCCTCAGGGCCGCCGCGAACTCGAGATAGGCGCTCGAGACGTCGGCGACGCACGCCAGTTGCGCCAGCGCCAGCCAGGTCAATGGCCCGGCCGCCCGCTCAAGTGCTGCCAGGGCCAGTTCTCGATACTCCGGCGACACCGTCGATGCGGCTTTCAAGATCAGTGCCTCCGCACAAGAGCAAGGAAACAGCACTTGGTCACGCCGGGGCCTGCGCTCTCCGTTCCGTGTACTTCCCACCCTGGACCTGCGCGGTGATGGTGGTGTAGTTGCGGGCGAGGACGGCCAGGGCAAGGGCCTCCGTGATGGCCTCGGGGGCCTGCGACTGGAGCAGGTCCATGAGCTTGAACTGACTCACCCCCAGCCAGATAGTGCAGAGACGACCGGGAACACGCAGCTCGGCACGTTCCTGGTCGTAGTAGCGCCGGAGCACGCCGCCCAGGCGGGCCGGTTCGTCGACCAGGATGGTGACGCAGTCGTCGTCCTCGCAGGGACTGAGCACCGCGAGGCCCTGGTCCGCGGGGTACGCGCACTTCTCGATGCGCTTGATCTGGAGCCGCTCAAAGAAGAACTCAAAGCCGTTCGGGAAGGACTGGCTGGGCCAGGGGCACCTCCCCTTCGCCCTGGAGACGGCGATCTCAGCCTCGATGATGACGACTTCTTGACTGGCCTTGGTTGACATGACCGTTAACTCCCGAAAAAGATTAGCCGCACGAGCCAGACGAGAAAGAACACCGCGGCCAGAGCGGCCGCGGCCCAGCAAAGCCCTCGGACCTTGCCGAGGGCCCACGCCGATCGACGAAGCCCGAAAAAGCGAAGAACTGGTTCCCAGGGGCCGATGACAATCGCGGCAACCAGGGCGGAGCAGAAGACGACGCTCGAGCAATACAAGACATCAAAGTCTGACATGGTTGCTACCATCAGAGATGAAGGCCTTCTCAGCGGCCTTGTTGCTGAGAATTGCTGAGAAACATGGTTGCTTTCGTGGCGGTCCGAATATGTCAAATCGAGAAGCGCGTCTGACCGTTAACAACCGCGACAGTCAGGAACCGCTGCACTTGCAGCTCGCCCAGAGTGCCCGTGACCGTCCCGTCGCACAGGAAGAACTCGACGGCGTTGGCGGGCGCGGTCTGGTTCGGCGGGACGAACCAGTTCAGGCAGGCGGTCGGGCCGAACTCGTTCGACCCAAACGTCGCGCTGCCGGTAACGTGGAGCTTTGGGACCATCGCCGCGTCACCGAGGGGCAAGTTGTACGTGCCCTCGGTGAAGATCAGGTCGCCGATGACCTTCGACTCATTGCCGCACTGGTCGAAGCTCAACACGCCGCCGTCGTCAATCGTGAGCGTGCCGCAGATAGTTGGGTGATCTCCCAACTCAAACTTGAAGATCCCGCCGTCGTCGTACCAGATGGCGTCACAACGGCCGTGCAGGTGCATGGCACCGCCGTCCTGATAGACGTCTTGGGTGAAGATCAGATCGGCACCGGAGTGCTTACTATAGCTTTCGGTGTCAACCGTATAGTTGCCACCCGAAATGGTCAACTTTACGTTGAGCGTCAACCAGCCAACCCCCTGACCGGGAGCAACCCTGGCCTGGTTCATGATCACGCCGTCGTCCGTCAGGAATACCCGCCCATCACCCGCCAAGCCGCCTCGCGCGCCCTGTCCCGTGTCAGTGCTGGTGAAGTTAAGCTGCCCATTATTCTCAATCGTTATATCCGTAACCGTCGTTAGCAGGTTGGCGTTCAAGCTGGTTAAGTTTAGCTTGCCGTTGTAGCCGACAACGACATCACACCAGTTGAAGCCCACGGCGTTCGAGCGAGCCTCTAACGTCCCGCCAGTATCGATAATGACAGTTCCCAGTCCGGTCCCGTCACCGATCCCGCCCGAGTTCCAGAGCGCGCCCCTGGACTCGAACGCCAACACTCCGTTCTCTTCAATCCTGCCAGGGGCAGGGCCTTTCGGCGGTCCCTGGTAATGGAAATCGACGCTGCCGGAAATGACGCTAGGATAGTCGCCCGCGACGCCAGCCCCGGTAATGATTAACAACCCGGTATCGTGAATGACGGCGTTAGACGCCAGGCTTAACGCCCCCCAGGTGACAGGCCAGCCGGCCGGGACCCAGGGCGGATGATCGCTCACGCCGATCGTGACACTGTCATTCGCGCCCGGCACCACACCACCAGCCCAGTTGTCTGTTCTCAGAACGGAAGCGTCAAGCATGCTGCCACCGCCCCAGGTCATGGCGGCGGGAACGACGCGCTCGCTCAAGCACTCAACGCCCAGCCGCCTGCTTCGTACACGAAACATAACACTACCTCAAAAAACAAAGCGGTCGGTGGTGACTGGAACAACCAGTCACCACCGACCGCCGGGTAATAGGTCAGATACTCAGGGCCGTTCAGGACCGCCGAAGCCTGGCGTCGCAGTACTCAATACACGCGGCGGCAATGTCCAGATCTCGACGAAGCCTGGCAAACTCCTGCGCCGCCTGCCAGGCCTGCTCTTCCAGGGCGTCAATTCGACCGTGAAGCTCGTCGTAGACCGGAGCGCCGTTTCGGGGCGACAGGACGTTGAGGCCGTGCCGGATCAGCCAGTCCTGGCAGTAGACGAAGAACTCGACGTCCAGCCAGTGGGCAAGCGCCACGCCCACCACCCCGTGGACCAAACGATTCACGCCGTCAGGGGCGAGCCGCACCAGGTCGGCCACGGGCCTGTTCGACCTCTTGGAGGTCTGCTCCAGAACGGCTCGCCCCTCCTGGGTAGCCAGAAAGTCGTCGAGCCGCCTGCCGTAGGGTCGGCACATCTCGTCGGCGTAGAAGTAACCGCTAGCCGTGTGAAAGCCGATCCCGTGCCAGGTGTGCAGCTTCTTCTGGCTCTCTTGAAAGGCCGCCGTCTGGGCGCTCGCGCGGGACTTCGCTTCAGGGTCGCCGCTTCGGGCGGCCAGTAGGTCCGCGATTCGCTGCCTGCAGTAAGAGACGAACCCCGGCTTGACCTTGTCGCTCTTTCCCCACCAGTTGACGAGCAGCTCGACAACGCGCAGGTGGGCGTACTTGGCGCCGCCCTTGCCGATCCGGAAGAGCTCCTCCTGGCGCAGGCCCAGCTCCGCTTCCAACCGCTTCATGGCGGCCTTGCCGGACACGGTCCTCGCGTACGTCCGCGGCTCACGATCGTCGCCAGAGATCTTCTGAAGCGCCGTCAACCGGACGTAACAGTCCTGATCCATATCGGCAACATGCTTGCCGAGCTCCATGAACACAGCCATAAAGGTCTCCGGAAAAAGGGCTACCGGGCATGCTACGATACCGAGAGTGCCGAAGCCCTCCGTAGCGGGCTAAAAGCTACGACACCACTTCCCTGTCAGAGCAATGCGAAGCCATGCGAAACGCAATCTTGTTGGCAACAGTCGTGACGGGTTCGACTTTGTTCCCTGGATGGAGCGCACCGGTGCCCGCGACGAAGCCTATTAGGCTGCAGGGCGAGTACGTACTCATCTGGGGCACACAGGACTACCAGGTGACCTTCCACGCAGACGGCAAGTATGAGTGCAGCAGAGAGATCGACGGAGCGTGGTATACGGGCCGCTGGTCGCTCAAGGACGGCGTCCTAAAAGTGACGAGCAAGCTCGGCGAGAATGGCTGGGAGCACAAGTGGTCCGTCCGCCTGAACGGCAGACTAAGAGGGACGGCCGAGGGCGACTACGGCACGCCGCGGATCAGCCTCACGCCAGCACCAAGGAGGTGATGTCCTGGCGTCATCACCTCGACGTCGCAGCTTTCAGCCCGCTGCAGAGGGCTACGTGCTGCAACAGTCCTTGCGCTCGTTGATCTCCCCCTCATAAACGACCAGACTGACGCCGGCCTCGCGGAGCATGGTCGCGGCCAGGGCCATGTCCTCGCCCCAGCGAGCTTGCAGATGGTCAGGTATGGGAGGGGCGACACACCGAACGATACCGGTCTGGATGACCATCGCCGCGCAGACGGAGCAGGTCATGAACGGCCAGGTGTAGAGGACGCAGTTCTCAAGCGATCGGCCGGCAAACAGTAGCGCGTTGCGCTCAGCGTGCAGGATCATTTTGTACTTGAGCTCGCGATTAGTGTAGCGTGCAGGGTCGTCAACCACGCCGCGTGCGAAGCCGTTGTAGCCGACACTTACGACCCTGCGTTTGTCATCCACAACCACGGCGCCAGCCTTCGTGCTGGGGTCTTTAGACGCCGTCGAGACGTACTGCGCCATGCCCAGGAAGAACCGGTCCCACCAAGCAGCACCACGGGCCATATAGCGTTTTCCGGAAAAGAATTCCAATCCTCACTTCACGCCAGCCGAGGCAGCGGCCGCCCTGTCAGCCAGGTCCTCCACGAAGGACCGCTTCCTGAGCCGCCTGGCTCGCGGGTCGTCTTCCTCGTCGTCATCGCCGCCTGGCAGAAGGCCAGAGGCCATGCGGCCAGCCAGACCGCCACCCAGCGCTCCCGCGCCCATACCGAGGTATCGGCCATGAGGGCCGCCGATGTAACGCTCGCCCAGGTCACCGCCGTAGTGCAGGCCCAGCCCGGCGCCGGCGCCCGTGGCCGCACCACGCAGAGCACCTCGCATACCGCCGCCCAGGGCACCCGCTCCAGCGCCGAGAGCGGCCCCGCCCGCGCCCGTGTAGAGCGGATTGGAGAGCAACGTCTGCAGCGGGCCGCCAGGCTGGGGAGGTGGCGTCGGGTGGGGCACGCCCATCTCGTTCACGGGCGGACTAACGCGCACCTCGGGGTGAGAAGCGGCACCGGGAGGGGCTGGAGTGACATACGAGCTGACATGCGGGTCGACAGAGACGAAGGCCGCATCCGAGGTCGGCCCGAACCGACCAAACATGGAGCCAGGCCTACCGTTGTTAGTGGCAGGCGTAGTCAGATCGGGCTTGTTGACACGCGCTCCGGCACCAGCGGCGGCGCTCTTGACAGCCAGCTCGCCGACGACGTCGCAGAGGCGCATCGGGCCGTACGCGGCCCGATCGGCAATTCGGTGGATGATGTCCAGGGTCATGAAAGGCTCCGATTGCAGGGGCGGCCCGCCCATCCTACTGGTCTTCGTCCTCTTCCGGGGCCTTCTTTGGCTTGCGAAGTCCACGGTAAAGCCCGTAGCCGGCCAGGCCCAGAGCGCCAGTGCCCAGGAGGCCGGCGCCGGCCGGGGCGACCCAAGAGGGCCACTTGGAGGGGTCGGTCAGGTTGGGAGGAAGGAAAGGCTTATCAGGCTGTTTGGCTCCAGGGGCCGTCGCTGAGCCGCCCCAGTCGCCACCGCCCTCGCCTACGTCCGGCGCGGCCTGTCCGCTGTCGCCTCCTCCGCCGCCAGTGGTGGTCGTCGGCCCAGCGCCAGCGCTCGCTCCTGTCGCGACCTGGCCTTCGGGAGGTGCCGCGCCACGGCCTGAGAGCAGAGCAGCAGCGCCCAGCCCGACAGGGGCGCCGGCGGCCAACACCGCCCCTGGAACAGCCTGCCCGCGCGCCCGCCAGTTATTCAGCTCCTGCTGCGCACTGGCGTGGGCGCGACTGCTTCGCCCTCGGGCCGCGTCGTTACCGGCCTCTACTTGCTTGAGAAAAGCGCGATAGTCGCCAACCGTAGAGACGTGGCTAGGCACACCCCTAGCGGTGTTCAGCATAGCCGGGGCCCCTTCGTAGAGGAAGCGCCCTTGAGCGTCGAGAGGCAAAGACGACCGCAGGATGCCGGGCGTGTCGGCGTGACTCAAGTCACTCAGGGGCGTGGACCCGTAGTTGAGTCGGTTCAGGGCCAGACGATGTCTGGCGGCCGTCGCTTGCATCCTGGCAGGGTCCAGCCGGCCGGCGTCAATGTGGCCCATGGTGGTAGGTAGCCAGGAGTGCGAGCCGCGCAGAGCAGCGATCTCCTGCGCCGCAGCCTCGGCGGCCGGCGAACCGGCTCGCGACCTCGCTGTATCACGCAGGGCCTGGTAACGCCTGATGACGGCCAGGCGGTTCTCCAGTTCGGCCACGCCGGGAGCGACCCTGGGCGAGAGAGGCGAGCCGGCGCCGCCTGGAGGGGAGGCGACCAAGGGGGCGGCTACCGGCGGGCGCGGGTAGGGGAGGCCCGTCGGCACGGGCGGCGCGACGGGCCTGGAGCTCCATGGATTGAGGCCGCCGAGGAAGGCGCGCACAGGCCCGGCCCGCTTGGTCAGGCCGATGGCAAGAAGGCCGAGCGGCATGGTGGCAGTCCTCCACGGTCAAGTCTTGACGAAAATGGCCCTGGCCTTGAACGCTGCCGCCAGCGAAAAGGGGTGCTTGCTGCCGTCGTCACTGAGGTAGTACCACTGACCAGGGCCGTCGCAGACGATGGGACGGAAGGGGCGGCCGAGCACAAGCTCGGGCGGACTCACGGCGAGGATGGCGCTCAGCCAGGCGGCATGGACGAACGCTCCCTTGCCAGGGACAACTTCGCCCTCAAAGAGCCGATAGTAACCGTCGGCCGCGGACACGGTAACGGGCCTGTCCCAGAGGGCCCGGATAGCGGGAGGCATGTCGCGAAGCTCGAACATCGCCTCGCCGAAGCTCGAGGTGGCCCCGATCCAGTTAGTCGACTTGACGCCGATACACCGGATACTGACGCGACAATAGTCTTCCTTGATGGCGACAGCGGCAACATCGGCGAGACACGAGAGAAACCTGCGGCAACGGTCGCACGGGCAGTTCAGAAACTGCGCAACAACCGACCGTGGGACAAGAAACGCGCGCTCTCCCGGCAGCAGGTAGTTGGCGCTTTCGTCCACGCGGACCGACTGAAGCGTCTCGTCCTTGGGGTCGGCACCTGGCACGTTTTGCAGCCCGGTGGCGGCCCGTCGCCAGGTATCCAGTCGCTCGACCACGTAGGAATAGAGGACCGAGTCCGACTGCTGGAGCTTTCGCAGCTCGATGCTTCGCTGGTCGCCACCCATACCGAGAAGGTGTTGGGCATAAGTTTCGGCAGTTTCGGCGAGCTGGAGCAGTTCCGTCGACCTGCCAGGTCTCATCTCGATGTCGGTAGGCAATACCTTCGTCCAGGCCGCCGGGTCCCGCTTTTGCTCTGCGAGGATCTTCTTCACTTCCTCCCGGTAGCTCGCCGGCAGGAGCGGCATGATGACCGGGTAAGGCGGAAACGCGCCGGTCGCCATCGCCTCCATCAACCGAGCCTCAGCCTCCGCCTGGCACTTCGCTTCCTCGACCATCTTCTTCAATTCATCCCGGTAGTCAATCTGCACGGGCTCCGCGAAGAGAGCAAGCACCTTCTCCGGCAGCCTGTCCAGCCAGACAACCAGATCTTCTTCGCCGTCCACGCCCGTGCCCTGGAAGGTCGCCTCCCAGACGCCTTCGCCCAACTTCTTGATCACGACCTTGCAGCATCGCTTGTCCAGGATGGCCTGACGAGCCTGTGCGTAGGCACCGCCCGGAAACGCGCCGCGCACCAGCTCCAGGTCGGCGTCAACGGTGATCTCGGTCTTCATGAAATAGCCTTTTTGTTCGAGCGCCTCAGCCGCGCAGGGCCTGCAAAGGGAAAGGACCGGGCTGTTTCGGCTGAGGCAGGGGCGCACCACTCGTCGTGGTGACGGGGCCTTCTTCCGGCCTCTGCTCCTGTTGCAGATTAGCAGGTAACGAGGGACCGATCGGGCCGCGCGCCAGGTGGCCAAGTAGAGCAGGAAGACCGCCTGCTCTTTGCGCAGGAGAAGCGGCCCCTACGGAAGAACGGAAGAGAGACGTGGGGCCATAAGCGCTGTTGAAGCCAACGGGCCGAATGGGCTTGACGGGGCCTGCGTCAGCGGCGGACTTGGTCTCTTCCTGAGATGTCATCCCGAGCGTGGACGCGGGAGTAGGCGCTGCCGGCCCGGCCATGCCCAAAGAGATCGACGGGCTTGCTTTTCCTTCCCAGGCGTCACAGGTCATGGCGGCGCCAACCGGGTAACCGTACTTCCTGCAGGCCGCCTGAGCGGGGTCGAAGTGCTTGCACGTGCCGCACGTGGTAACGGAGCCGACGGCGTCTCGCAGGTTGGGCGGCGGGCCTGACTCGGAGTCGTCGTCCTCGGCCGACTTCACGCCGAACAGCAACTCCATGGCGCTCTTCTTGCTGTCTTTATCCTTGACGTAGCGAGGCAGTTTCTTGCCCGAGGTCGTCTCTTTCTGCCAGCGCCTGGCCATGGAAGGATGGTTTGAAAACATCCAGCCACGCTGCGCCTCGGACTTAAAGGGCATCGCTGACTCCTGTTTGGGAGCGATTCACGTCGTTGCAGCTTGTAGCCCGCTGCGTAGGGCTTTGGCACAAAAAGACCGACAGCATTCAAGTGACGGAGTGGCGGTCGCAGCTTTTAGCCCACTGGGGAGGGCTTTGGCACGCGAACCTCCTCCGCGACCAAGCGGTCGGCAGCAACCGTCGCAGCTTTGAGCCCGCTGCACAGGGCTTTGTTACACGGTGGCGAAGCAGGGGACAAAAGAACACATGTGCGTCGCAGCTTTGAGCCCGCTGCACAGGGCTTTGTCACCTGGCAAGGCCGTGTTGCGACTTGAGGAACGCCGGTCGTCGCAGCTTTGAGCCCGCTGCACAGGGCTTTGTCACGATGTGCCCGAGGGTCGGCCTGGGCCCCAGTTGCTGGAGTCGCAGCTTTGAGCCCGCTGCACAGGGCTTTGTCACCGATCAGCTCGCGGTTGTCCTGGTCAACGCGCACCCAGTCGCAGCTTTGAGCCCGCTGCACAGGGCTTTGTCACTTCCGGGCATTTGCGCAGTCGTGCAAGGCAGCCAGCTAGTCGCAGCTTTGAGCCCGCTGCACAGGGCTTTGTCACATCACGTCGGCCGCTCGCTGAACGTCCAGCTTGCCGGTCGCAGCTTTGAGCCCGCTGCACAGGGCTTTGTCACCCCAAGCAGCCCAAGCAGCCCGAGCAGCCCGAGCAGCACGTCGCAGCTTTGAGCCCGCTGCACAGGGCTTTGTCACGAATCGGACATGAGGATACCTTTCGGCACGGTTTGTCGCAGCTTTGAGCCCGCTGCACAGGGCTTTGTCACGGCGGAAGAAGCGTTCCGCCTGTTAAAGGAGCATTAGTCGCAGCTTTGAGCCCGCTGCACAGGGCTTTGTCACCATCTCCTCCCGGAGGCGAACTCGAAGACAGCCGCCGTCGCAGCTTTGAGCCCGCTGCACAGGGCTTTGTCACACGGCCTCCTCGAGAGCCTTTTCCGGTACATAGTACGTCGCAGCATTGAGCCCGCTGCACAGGGCTTTGTCACGAGATCATCCAGGTCGAGCCGAAGCCGCCGGACAACGTCGCAGCTTTGAGCCCGCTGCACAGGGCTTTGTCACTGCGGGACGTTGGGGAAGATCGTCATCCAGGTCTTGTAGTCGCAGCTTTGAGCCCGCTGCACAGGGCTTTGTCACCACCGGGTCCACCGAAAGGAACGCAACCATGAGCGAGTCGCAGCTTTGAGCCCGCTGCACAGGGCTTTGTCACCAGATCGCCGACCGTCTCGAGCAGACGGCTCACGACCCGTCGCAGCTTTGAGCCCGCTGCACAGGGCTTTGTCACCCTCGGTAGCGTAGCACGCGATAGGACAAGAGGTTACAACCAGCCACGCGAGCGCGTTACCAACCAGACGACCCGTTACGACAAGTTGCTACACGGTAGCCGCCGTAAACACTAACTAGTATGGAACTTGCGTCGCGCGAGCGCCACTTCTGGCTCAAAAGCGACGCAAGTTCCAGCCTATCAAGAACTTGGCGCAGCTTCGGCGACTTGTGACTGGTTTAGGGCCTGCCCTCTCGCGAGCAGGACGCGAGCAGCGCTCTCGTCTTGGTCGCACGCATCACCGCAGCCAGGACAAACCCTGATCAACTGCGCCTCGGCGTCGAACGCCTCCGTATGGCCGCAGCGCCAGCACTCCCTGGTGGTGTTCGCGCACTCCACCCTGCTCGTGATCGCGAACATGTTCGTGATCACGGAGGCCAGTAGACCGGGCGAGGCCATGCGTTGGTTGTAGCGCGCGGTCTCGTTGACGGCGTCGTCTTCAGGCGATGGGAGTCGCGCTAGGTCTCGCCAGTCGGCGTCTTCGAGGACGGCCGTCTGGTAGAGCCTGGCCAGACCGTCAGCCCACTTCCTGTAGACATCAAGACGATGGGCCGCCAACTGCTCACGCTCGTGATACTGGTAGTCGCGCAGGTGGAGGTTGCGTTTCACCCAGCCGCGCAAGGACGCGAGGATCTCCTCGTCCCCGGCGATGCGCCTCTGGCTCGACCAGTTGATATCTCGACCGGCCCAGTGATCCACCAGCCGCGAGAGCCTGGTGGATGACTTCCAGAGATGCAGATGCTCCGCTTGCTCCTTGAGCCAGTCGGGAAGGTCCTCCCTCCCTTTGAGCCACTCAAGGAGCCTCGCCTTGACGTCGTTGAAGAGGTTGTCCCTCTCCTGCTGGATGCGATCGGGCCGGCGCCAGACCTTGACCAGGGAGGCGGGCAGCCGCAGCTCGTGGTGCTGTCCATCGGCGCCGCAGGCGTAGGCGACTCGCAGCTCACCGGTATCGAGCAGTCGCCAGCCGAGGTCAATACCGACCATGCAGCCCGAGGCCCGGTTGGGCTTGGGCCAGCCCTCTTGGTTGGTGAGCACCAAGCTGAGTCGCCAGCGCTCTCGATCGCCGATCACCGAGTGGTCCAGGTAGACCTGGACGATCCGCGCCGTCTTGGGGGCCTGCCGGGTGAGAAGCACATCGGCGACGACCCAGCAGGGCTTGGCCCTGGCGCCCTTGCCCTCCGAGCCGACGCGCAGCCAGGCGCGGGCGTAGGTCAGGAGCTGTTGCCGTTTGGACTTGTAGTCGGGCTGGTCGGCGATCTCTGGCAAAGGGTCGCGCCCTGGCTTCTTCTCCAGCCGGAAGAAGCCGTGGGAGCAGGAGAAGGCCTCCTCAAAGGTGATGCCGCCCTCAGACTGGGACTTGTCGGTGCTCTTCTGGATCTGGACGGCGATGCGGCCCGCTTGCTCCGCGCCGCCGAACCGCCTGAAGACGGGAGGGGCACCCTTTCGCATGGCGCGCGCACGGTCCTGGACGTCCGTGGCCGTCGGCCAGTAGAGGCCGTCGTTGATGAAAGCATGACGGGCGGCCAGGACGGCCTGGAAGTGGTGCTCCTCCGCAAGCCAGAGGCCGACCTGCGCCGCCTCGGAAGCGAAGGCGTCCTTCCTGGCTTTAGAGAGGGCCTTGGAGGCCTGGTTCCTAGCCGTCCTCGCGTTGGTGACAGCATCTCGTTGCGCCGCGCTTTCAGCCCTTCTCCTGTGCTTGGCCCTCACGGCCTTCAGCTCTTGAAGACTGACTTCGAGAACCTGCTCAGCGGCGGCCAGGGCGTCGATCAAAGGCTGCAGCTCGGAAGAGGCCTGCGCGATCACGACGTTGGCGGCGGCGCGCCGCTGGAGCTCCAGCTCCACGAGCTTGTTCCTGAACCGATGGGCCAGGAGCACCTGCTTGTCGAAGTGCTCACGCCCCGAGACCAGGTATCTGGAGAAGACGCTCCAGATCCTGGCCGGGTGCTTGCCTTTGTTGCGTTGTTTCCTCTTCTTGGTCTCTTCGACCTCGTTCGGTTGTTCGGGCGTGTCGTCAAGTTGTTCGCTCAAGATAGCGCTCCTTCATGGGTCGGCCGGATCGCCAGCCGCGGCTACCGCGCCGCCGCGCAGGCCCTGACTCTGTGAACGGATGTACGGTAGCAACAGAGGGGGCCTGAAAGGTGGGACCGATTGGTTTTGCAGCATTTAGTCCGCTGCAGAGAGCCTTGGCGCGGTTAAGGACCTGCCTGTGAATCAACAAGACGCCATGGCTGCCTGGCCCTGTGGGCCTCGCAGACCTGTATCAGCCACTCGCGAGCGCTCATTTCGACGGGCGACAGAGTTAGCACGTGCTACGATGACCGCTGGACCAAAGCCCTCCGCAGCGGGCTGAATGCTGCGACTGTTCGCCATCGTACTGGTCCTCCAAAAGGTGCTCAAACTGCTTGTTGGCCAGAACTATTACTCCTCGGTCATGGTTCGTCGTCCTGGCGTGGCTGAACGTCACCGTGTATCACCTCGAACGGCGCTCGGTAACCGCAACCTACCTGAACGCAGCCGGGGTTGATACGCATACAGGTCTTGAAAGGGAACCGCAGCCCAGACACGCCGGCGTCGCTGGCGCAGTCGCGCAGAAGACCGCCAGGGCCGTAGTCGCAGACGAGCACGCGGGCGGCAGAGCCAAGAGACTGGCAGTTTTCGGCGATGGCCTTGTCCCACCAGCCAGCCCGAAGGAAAGCCGGCAGCCTCTCCGAGAGAAGGCGACCGAACGTAGCCAGGGCCTCCTCCGACACACTCACCTGTAAGGCGGCCATCCTGGCGAGGCCGCTCGTAAGCGCGTCGCCGTTGTCAAAGTGCGGGCTGCGCAAGGCGCTTACCCACCAACGCACGGCCGCCTCGATCTCATCGGTCATCTTCGAGTCACGTACCAGGTCCATCAGGGCCTCCCTCTTCGTCTTCGTCACCTTCAGACACGTTGCCGGTCCCGTCACACACCAAGCACCGCACCAGCATCAAGTGCTGGTGCGGCACCTCGCCAAGGCCGTAACAAGCCTTGCACTTCGGGGCGTTCATGTTGTACGCGCGGTCACGAGTAGGCACTTTTCACCCCCCGAAGGCAGACGCGCCAGACTACTCACCACGGTAGATCTCCAACAGCATCGGCAAGATGGCGTTCGGGTAGGTCACCGGCAACCGCCCCGCGACGCGCCGACCGTAGTAGAGACACGCCAGGGATCGGCAAACCATGGCCTTTACGCGGTCGTCGAACACCCAACTGGTGGCCATAACAGCGTCAACGGAGGCGCCGGCGGCCCGGATCAGGTCCTCCCAGATCAGCGCGTCAGGCTCGCCCACAAGGCCCCGAGGCTGGTTGAGCACCCATCGGTCTCCGCTCATGAACAGGTCATGAAAACCGACGGGCCGCCAGTCGTAGAGATTGACGTCGGCGACGGGAAGAAAGCGAAACAGCTCGCCGGCCAGAAAAAGAAACGCCTGGTAGGCGCACCGCACGGACACGACGGTCTTCTTACTACTAACCGACGGGCCAGACATAGAAGCCACAAAAGGGACAAGGGCCAGGCGGGGGCCCTTGTGGTCCGGGCTGGCCTCCTTGCGCAAGACGGCTGGAAGATCGCGCCCTCCCATCTCTTCCAGCCAGTCAGCAAGAGCCAACCTGTGAACCGCCTCGCCTGGCTCTTCGCCGCATGATTCCAGCAAGACGCGCAAGGACGGGTCAACGGTGCCTGTCACAGTAGTTTTTTCCCGTGGCGATAGGGCCTGCGCTCATTGAAAGACATCTTCTCGATCACGGCCTTGCCGATATCAATACCGTGGTGAGCGCAGAGGTCAAAAACACGGATCAACACGTCAGCCAGCTCGGCAGGCACTCCTTCCGGCTTCCCCTCCGGAGAGCGGTACGCCAGGGCCGGATCGCCCGACTTGCGGTAGAGCTCCACGGCCTCGGAGACCTCGCTGTGCAGCATGACCATCTCTTCGCCAAAGGTCTTGGGCGGGTCGTACCAGCCCTTCTCTTTGGCCGTGGCATAGGCGTGGGCGCAGAGGTCCTTGAAGACCGCGATGACCACTTCGTGGGCCGGCTCAATCATCCTCTTCCTCCTCCTCGTCTTCCTCGTAGTCTTCGGCCAGGTCGGCGATCTCGCAGTCAGACGGCCAACCGCCGGGCGGGACCGCCTGACCCAGTAGGTAGGTCAACAACACATCGGCCATGCCCTCGGTCTCGACATGCGCGAGCACCACGCCGTCTTCGTCCTCGATCGTCCAGCCATCGTCAATCATGTCTGAATCGTTGCTCTTCACGTAGAATGCCATTGCTGCTAACCTTTGTGCAAGTTGCAGTGTTCATTGTGACATATGTTGCAGGCTGAAACGGACTAGTAGTTCGTCAGCTCCTCGTCCGTATCCAGGGCCTCGGCCAGCACGCGTCGGACCTCGCGTTTCTTCTCGCGCGCATCCAGGTCGTCGAGATAGCCCGTCAACTTCTTGTTGCTACGCCGTAAGGAGCCGACGATCTCTCGGACCTCTGAGCAGCGCCACAGATCACGAAAGCCCTGAGGCGTGCTGGTGGCCTCCAGCTTCAAGAAGACCTCCACCTCCCTGGAGAGCAGACGCAACCTCTCGAAGCAGCCCGTACGAGGTTCGCGTATCAGCCTCAAGGCCAGGCCCATGTCGTGGCACAAGTCGGCCAGTTTGACTACCTGCGCCACCTGACTGAAGCCCACGCGGTTGCGCAATCGATCCAGCCGGATCGGCTCGGGGTCGGCCACGGCCGGCGTCAGGCGGCAGATGAGCCTGTTGAGCAAAGGGTCGTCAGTGACGGCCAGCATCTCGACGTCGCCGGTCAGGCCGGTAAAGAGCAAGGCCTCGTGGAGAAGCCCCGCCATCTCGGCGTGCAGACAGTTCATGCGCCTTTCGCCCAGGGTCAGGGACTCATCTGAGCCAAAGACCTGCGCGGCAAGCCTTGTGGCCGCCTTGGCTACTGCCCGGGCATGCTCCTGCTTCGTCCCTCGCAAGTGCGGCCGGTCGCCGTAGGCCGCGAGAGCATGGCGCTCAATGACCTCCCGCCTGGCGGAGGAGGACAGCTTGTCACTTATTTCGTTGCATTCGTCGTCGATCTCTTGACGACTCAGGCCCAGCTCTCTGGCATCGCCTTCCGGACGAGCTTTTCTGTCCGACATCCGTACCGCCTCCTGGCGCGCTTCGCGGAAACAGACCGGTTAAAAAGTGAAAAGAAACTATTTCCAGTATACCAGTTCGCACCGATGTGACCGACCAGAACCATACTAACTCGTTCTTTTCCGGAAAACAAGTTTTGTATGGCGCTAAAAGAGAGACAGACAGTGCCAAAGAAAGGGAAAATCAAAACGTGTGGATGACAGGGCCCTGTCATCCACCGCCGTACTGCTGTTGCAAGACCGCCTCTCTCCCCTGGTTGGACGCTTCGCGTCGCTTGGCCTCCAGCCGCTCGACCACGTAGGGATGAATATGCGGGTTCGACTGCTTGATCTTTCGCAGCTCGCTGTTGCGCTGGGTCGGGCTCATTCCTAGCAACTGCGACGCAGCCGTGTCGGCGCGCTGGAACATCTCTTGCGGAGTGATAGGCGAGTTCTCGTCGATCTTGAGGCTCGAGGCGACGTCCTGAAGGGCCTGCCCCTGGGGCCCGGCAGGCTGCTGTCCGCCTTGAGCACCCTGAGCGCCTTGATCCGCGGGAGCGCCGCCTCCTTGCCCTTGCGCCTGTCCGGGGCCAGCCCCTCCGGGCTGGCTGGCCATCTGTTCCATCTGGGCCGCGCTCTCCATCTCCTTCTGCGACCGAGCCTGGAGCTCCGCCTGGTACTTCTGGTCGTCGAGTATCTTCTTCGCTTCGTCCCGGTAGCGCAGCCGCAAGACGCGCAGGCCCGTGGTGGGGGACACCTGCCCGCCCATCATGAGCTGCAGGATCGCCTGTTGCGCCGTGAGGTCGTCCGCATGGGTCGGCGGCACGAGCGAGGCGTCCGGCTCCTCCCAGTTCCTGATGCGGGCAACAGCACGCTTCAAGAAACGAAGCGCGCCGTTGAGGCCGTGCGGCAAGGAGCTCCAACTCGCCTCGAAAAGGCGAATGGCCGGCGGGGCGGTCTGCATGGTCAGACTGCCCTTCCACAGCTCGATCGGAATGCCGATATTGGCCAGTTGCGTCTCCTGGCCCTGCGCGATCAACTCCACAGGGGCCAGTTGCTTGGCCTCGCCGCCCAGGGCCTGGTACTGCAGGGCGAAGGGCAACACGTGCCAGGCGGCCGGGTCGCGCTTCCTGTGTCGCAACATGGAGTTGATACGGGCCACGTTGCCGCCAGCGCTCATGTTCGTGAGCGGGTCCGTGCCGGCCTGCTTGTCGCCAGGGGCCGGTGTCAAGAGCCGGAAGGGCATGACGTAGTCGAGGGCGATGGCCTCGTTGAACCTCCTCAGGACCTGCACGTACCAGGTCTGGCGGAAGTTGGAGAGCATCCGCGAGATGCCCCAGCCGCGGTTGCGCATGCCGGCCAGAGCACACTCCCGCATGTGGTAAACAAATCCGTCTTCAAAGAGGAAGTGCTGGTTGTCCCTGACCGCCTCGACGACCTCCCAGGGGGCCCTCTCCAGGTGGAAGAGGTCGCCCTTCCTGATCGCGCGCCGGTACTCCTCCGGGATCTTCCAGACGTACCGGGTGTCGTCGGTGAAGGGGTCCCAAAGGATCTCGATGTCGTGAGGCGACCACCGCTTGACCCGGCATGACGTCTCGTCGAAGACCCTCCGGTCCACATGCTGCATCTCGCCGTCGTGGCCGCAGGCCGGACACTGGGCAAGGAACTTGAAGCCGCTCCATCGGTACTTGAGACGGTCTCTCGCCTCGGCGACGGCGCGCAAAGGCGCCTCGAACCGATGGCAACGAGAGCATCGCAGGTAACGCTTGAACCCTGGAAGAACGGAAAAAAAGGAGTTGCCGTATGTGATTGCGTCCTTGCCGATGACCGCCAACCAGTTCTTGATGTCCAGGGACTCGTCAAAGAACTTCCGCCAGTTGTCGGCCTCGTCGTCGCCGACGCCCGTCCAATCCACTTCCGTGACGAAGTAGGAGACCACCCGGTTAATGGCCTGGGCGTAGGTCCCATCCTGGTTGGCGACGTACTCGCAGTAGTAGAGCGCCCGCTGGATAGTCTGCGGCATGTGCAGACTGGCGATATCGGACCACGGGTTGGGAAAGCTGGAGTCGTAGCCCAACCAGTTCGGGCCCTGGTGATCAGCAGACGGCCCCATTACCGGCCCTCCACCAGGGCCCCGTCGCCAATCGTCAAGGCTTGATACTCGAACCGACCATGTCGTAGTCGGTAGCCCGTAGCGAAGCAAAGGAAGACGCGATCGGGCCGGTTGTCCTCGCCGTGGACGCAAACGGCCAGCGCCTCGTCCGTAAAGGCCGGACGGTAGACGAACTGTGAGCCGCCCTCGTGGTCATAAACCAGAGTGAGGAAAAGCCCGTCGTCGTGGATGACCACCTCGTGGAAGACGGCCTCGACGACATCGCCGGGGCGACCGTCCCTGCCTTCTCGCTCAAAGGTGACGCGAACATGCTTCTTGGCCGGCGGTGGAGAAGCGATAGGGGCAGCGGGAAGAGGGGCCGGCTCGCGCGACGGCAAAGGCCCGCGCGGGCTTGCAAAGGCCTCGGCCGTGACGGCCGTTCCGGCGTTAAGCCCGCCCGAACGGCCCTGAGGCGTTGAGGCGATAGGAACGTCCCTGACAACAGGGCGGGAGGGCATGGTCTCCTTGCCGCCGTCGAAGTCAGGGTTGATGACGATCCGTGGTGGCTTATCGCTATCGCCATTCTTGCCGACGATATAGGCGCCTTCGCTCATAACGGCCTCGGCCTCTGGTACGGCCGAGCATGATAACCGATAGGCACCAACGCCACTTGAGCCACTGAGCTACGCCGGAGCTTACTTGCCGGTCATCTCGTAGATGACTCGGCCGACGCGCCCGCACAAGACCGGCTGGAGCTCGCCGCGCCTGCCCAGGGGGACGACCTGCGAGACGGCCAGAAGCGGGTCGCCATCCTGACCAAGCTGGTCAGGCCTGAGCACCAGCATCAGCCGGCCCTCGGGGACGGCACCGGGCCGATAGTGGTCCGCAGGCAACCACTCGAGCCCGTCGGCGCGGAAGAGACAGCTTCGCCTGTAGGCCTGTACGAGCTCCGCGAAGGCCGCCCGTCCCATGGCGGCCTCGATGTCCGTGGAGGTCAACCGATGGCCGTCCTGAATCGCCGACTCCCACCTCCTGACCAGTCGACCGTAGAAAGACGACAGGAGATGGGAGGGCTCGTCCACGCTCTCCCGCAGATCGCCAGTCAGTCGCCTGTCGGCCCAGGCGGCCAGCCCCAGGAAGAGGCCTTCGCCCCTGGCCTTTTCCGCGTGCCCTTCGTGCTCGCCCGCAGGCAGGCCCAGGGCGATACGCGGCCAGCTCAGACACTTCCGGGCGCGGACGTTGTAGGAGCCGGTCAGCTCCAGGTGGAAGAGCATGTCCAGGGCCTGCTGGTAGCAAGCCTGATAACGGGTGACGAGCTGTAGCGGGTCGTAAGCCGGGGTCGGGGCCGTGCCTCCCACATCGGCCCGGAAATAGTGGTGGTCCTTGTAGTGGTCGTGGTCCAGCGGCTCGTGACCGCCGATGCGCAAATTGCCGCCCTCGTCTTGCCACAACCCGAAGACGTCCAGCCGCCAGGAGGCCTTGCCGCCGGAGCCCGCCCAGCGACGACGGCTCACCACCAGGGCACGGGCGTGCTGGAGCGGGCACCAGGCCTGGCCCAGCCGCTGCCGGTCCTCGGACCAGCCGTCGGAAGTGGAGCGCAGAGCGACCGCCAGCTCGTCCGCAGCCAGCCCGTTCATCCAGCCGCACGGCGCAAACGGCGCGCTGCGAGAGCCCGAGGCGAACGTCACGGCGACGTAGTTGGCGGCCAGATAATCGGCGCGGGAACCGCGCGCGGCGAGCCAGACGTGGTCCAGCCGCCTCTGGAGAACGGGCGGCAGCTCGCACACGAGCTCCTTGAATCGCGCCCGGGCCGCTATTAACAAACCGTCGTGCTGCAGCCCCGAGGCCCTCGGGCGCAAGCCCGACTCGACCAGGAGACCGGCCAGAACGTCATCGGGCGCCAGGGGCCACTCATCGCCCGGCAAGGCGCGGCCGCGGGCCAAGGAGTCAGCCAGCGTGCCGCCGGTCGCGGCCTGCGCCGTAGGCATCGACTCGAGCCTGGTCGTCGCGTTCTCGATGTTCAAGTCAGTAAGCATCACGTTCTCACCTCCGTAAAAAGAAACGAACCCAGACGCAACAGACGCGATCGTATCGCGCCTCTACGACTGCTGGAGATCACCGGCCGAGGAGTCGGCCGCGTCGTCAGGAGATGGGGCCAGGTAAGTAAGCCGACAGGAGTACTCGCTGTCCGTCAGGGCCAACGGCTCTCTGCGCGGCAGCCCTGGCTCAGCCTTGAAATAGACCAGGACCTTGCCGTCCTGCCGACGCCTGGTCCTCTGCACCTTCAGGCCGTCAATCAACCGGTCCATGTTCCTCCTCCATCACCTAAAAACGAAAGAGGCCTACCGTTGCGACACGGTAGGCCCTGCTAAATGGCGGCAAGAAATATTGACACCTAGTAGGTAGAAATTAAGGTGTATTGGGCGGCGAGGAAAAAGCTGGTGTCAAGGCCGCGTAGGCAGGGTCAGCCTTGTCGTCGCCGACCCTGCCGGAAGGAGCAAGTTGCTCGGGGGCGGGCTCGGGCAGAAGCGGCAAGGAGGGGCCGTCAGGGGTGAGAGCGAACGGCCGCTCGCCGCCCGTGAGGTAGATCCTCTCCCCCTTGAAAAGATACGCCCAGCCCCTCTGCTCGCCGGAGAGGGAGGCGCCCAGGGCTGACAGGGCCGACTGGAGCTCGTCCGTCTCGGTGACAACAGGCGGTGAGCCGTCGGGGACGAACACGGCGTGGTACTTGACACCGGTGGCGGCACTGTTACTCATGACTTCTCTTTCTCCTTGGCAGCCTCTTCCTGCTCGTCTTCCTGGAAGGGATCGTTCTCGCCCGCGATCAACCTCTTGGCAAGCCGAACGGTGTCGGGTCGAGGAGGAGCGCTTGAGGCCATAGGTGGCGATCCTCTGGGCCCGGGCAAATAGCCCCAGGCGGCGTCGTGGCCGTCGATGCCGAAGAGGTAGATGGCGACGACGGACGGCGGGCCATCGCGTTTGTCCAGAGGGTCGGGGCAGGAGAGCACCTGCAAGGCGGAGCGCCAGTAACGACCTTGCTTTCTGCCCAGAGCGGCGACGGTGCCGAGAAACGACAACACCGCCGACCAGGCCGGGAGCTCCACGCCGAAAACGCGCCGGTCGTAGATGTCGTCCGTACCGGACACCAGCTTGGCTGGCAGATCGATGTAAAAGGCCTTGACGGGCCTCTTCTGGACGGCAAGGAAGTCGCTCATGGGGTCCCTGAGCAAATGCCCCTTGGTGAAGAATAGCCCGTGGTGAAACAGCGCGTACTCGCAGGCGAGATCGGCCAGACAAACGACGCCGGGCCTGAGCGCCTGAAGGGGCACTGCCCTGACTTTCTCCATTGGCCCGTAGCCAGGCTTGCGTATCACGGACCTTCTCCTTCGTCTTTCTTGTTCTTCTTGTTCGTTCTTGGTGACTTGCCACCGCCCAGAAGAAGCGTGCGGGCGTGTTCGGCGATGCAGACGGCCTCGGCCATTCCATCATGAGGCGATCGTGACTTCTCGGTGGCGAGGAGAGACAGCGCAGGCCAGCGCCTCTTCACATACGCTACCGCGTCGTCCTTTTCCTTCTTGGTCCCACGCAGGACGTCATCCTTCCAGTCCTGAGGCGTGGCCAAGACCAAAGGGGCGCCGGCCCATTTGAAAGCGCCCAGGAGCTCGCCGTAGCCGCGCAAGAAAGTGCCCATGGCCGTGGAGCTCTGCTGGGGCCTGGACGACTGCTTCTCGATGCAGACCAGAGACAACTGGAGAAAACCTGTCAGGACCAGGGAGTCAAGCCAGTGCTTGAGCTCGCGGATGTCCATCTCAGCGCCGGCAGACTTGCCCAGTGTGGGCATGGCGGTGACCGTCATCATCGGTTCACCCGCCAGGAGAAGTGCGGCGACGCCGCCGTCCTTGCCAGGGTCCACGCCGAGAACGAACGAGCCAAGCCGGAAGTCGTTGCTCAAGGCTTCACCTTCCCGGAAAGCATGTTGAACAGGTTCTCGCTCATACGAGAAAGGCCTTTGATGTCCACGGGGCACTCACCCTGCAGGGTGCCTTCTCTCAGGGGCCACCAGAGAGAAGCGGTCATGATCTGACCGAACCGAGCCAGGACGGCGTCTCTGATCCTTTTGTCAAAAAACAGAAAGCCAGACGAATGCGCCGCTTGCTCCGGCGACCCCTGGTTCGGGTCGAGGCAACAGGCGGCGAAACCGCAGAAGGCGGCCGTGGCCCTCGCCTCGGTCATGCTCATGGTCCCCGCCTCCAGCTCCTTGGCCGTGACGTCCATGAGCCTCTTGGCCACACTGGGCCAGAAGAACCGCAGGTTGAAAGCGGGGTCGATCCTCGTGTTGGTCCCGTCAGGCAGGTTGTTGGGCATCATGAAGGTCATGGATCTATCCCTTTGAAAGACAAACGAGGCAAGCCTGCGGCCGGTCCGGCGCCACCCAGCTCTCCCTGGAGCACTGCGGGCAGATACGCCTGTCGCAACTGCGAAGACGGCAGGCGACGGGGCAGGCGTCAAGACCGCGTGGGCAGACGTGGCAGGGGTGACTGAATCCCTCCGGGCAGACGAAACCGTAGCGAGCTCTCATGGCGAGGAGCGGCCTGTTGAACTTCAGGAGGGACTGCGTTCCCTTGATGGCCGCCGGCACAGGCGACTCCAGGGTCGACGTCAAGGGCTCAAAGAGCAACAGGACCCTCAGGCCAAAGAGTTGCTCGGGTCGCTCGTAGGTCAGAAACGGCTTTTCGGGCGGATGGTTCTCCGGCCGTACGCGCCTTTTGGCGAAGCCCCACTCTCTTCTCGAATGGGCCAGCGCAGCCAGGGAGAAGTAACGCCCGACCTTCCTGCCGGCTGGCGTGCCTGCCAGCACTTCCCAGGTCAGGACCGCGCCTTCCTTTCTCCTATCGGTCTTCCTGGTCGCCTCCACCAGGACGCACCGAGACGGGCACCATTCCCTGTGCCGCTGCCCTCGCCAGGGCAAGGCGGCCACCCCGCGGGCAAGTCTCTCATGGTTGCCGGCCAGCCTCCAGGCGACTGCGCGAAAGGTCTGCTTGTCCGCGGTACGGCCCAGAAGGTCGACCATGGATCGGCGCAGGACGTCGGTGAAGGGCCCGCCGGGCAGGACTTCCTTGGCGACGGCGACCAGGTCAAGAAAGACGTCGCCAACCATCGCGTGGCCATCCGCGACGGTCAGCCACTCGGAGACGAGCTTGTCCCTGATAGCGAGCACCTTCTTGACTGAGTACCCAGCCATGCTTGTTTCAATCCCTTTTCTCGTAGGTCTCTTACCGACTTGACCGGCACCACAGGTGGTAAGCTGGACACCGTATCAAAGCCCTCTGCGGCGGGCTCAATGCTGCGACTTCCTGTTGAGCGATACGGCCATCAGGTCATCTCCAGGGCGACGCCCATCCAGAACCGGAACATCGGGCCCTGTCCGCCCTCTGGCGGCAGGGCCTGAACGATCTGGCCAAGAGACACCCGGCAGGCCTTCGCTCCAGGGGCGAGCTTGGCAACCACCAGCCCCATCTGAAAAGCGAAGGCCAGGGCGGAGGCCGGGTCGAAGCGCGTGAGGTAAGGGAAGAGCGGCACCCGCGCCGCTTCGCCCAAGTTGTCGCCCAGTTGACCATCCTTCAACGGAGCCCCGTCAAGGGGCACGGGCGACGTCAGGCTCTTCCACGCGCTCGGCCTGCTGGTGATGATGTCGGCCGGCTTCTCGCCGGCCTTCAGCGCTGCTTCAACGTCCACGAAGGACGCCTCAAATCGCATAAAGAAAGTGCCTCCTCACGAGAACATGCCCTGAAGGACCGACTCGTCCGCCGAGACAGGGTCCTTGTCCTCGGGCTCTTCGGGCCCGGTGGCGGCGCCATCCGACAGGGCCTTGTCCAGCAGTCGTTTGGACTCAACGGCGTGGTCTCGCACCATCCTGAGCACGCCCTCCAACGCCTCGGCCTGCGCCGCGATACTGGTGAGCTTGGCGCCCCAGCCCTCTTTCAGCCGCTCGACCGGCTCTTTGATCACGGCCGCCAACAGGCCCTGTTTCTCGTCGGCCCACAGGGCGGCCCGTTTGGTCCAGGTCGTCAGGTGGTCCTGGATGTCCGAGATCTTTCCGTCGACCTCCTTCGGGACCTCGGGCGTTCGGCCCTTGTTGGGGCGGCGCCTCTCCTTCGGGATGACCGCGGCCACCTCGGTCTTGAAGCGCTTCGACGACCAGCCCTGCGAAGCGGCCGTGAGTAGCAGGTTCCAGCGCTGGTCCTTGTCCTCGATGGGCAGGACCTGGACCACGTGACTCCACTCGAGGGGGGCGCCGGAGCCGGACCGCTTGAGCTTGAGGAGAGCGGCGATCTCCTCGTCGTCGAAGCGCTGGGCGAAGTGGATGCGCTTGCGCAGCATGGCCGGGCCGCAGCCCACGATCTTGGCCACGATCTCGATGAACGACTGCCCGCTGTCGTGTTCGTCCAGGCACTCCACCAGCTCACGCCCGAACAACCAGGTGGTACGGAGCTCGCCGGCGTTCTTCTCCGCCTCCAGACCGGTCAAAACGTCGAGCTTCTCTTGTTGCTCCCGGGTCAACTGCTCCACGAGCCTGAGGCGGTCCGCCTCGCTCATGGTCTGCTTCTTTCTAGGCACGGTACACCCTCCATTGGGTTGCAGGAGGCCAACACCTTGCCGGCCGTCCTCTCGTACAGGAAACGCGCTCTGCCGCCGGCCCGTTCCGCCAGAGACAGAAGCGCAGAAAAGCAGTCCTCCAGGTCGGCCTCGCCTCGAAAGGCCGGCGAGCGACACAGCCAGTCGCAGGCTCGGCCCAGCGCCAGTCGATACAGCGGGCCCGCGCCCGTCAAGGACTGAAGAAGCCTTCGGCCCGATCGTCGGGACGGTTGGAACGTCTGCCCCTGCAGGCGCTCAAGCCTGGAAGGCAGGTCGTCCACAGTCGGTCGCTCGAGCATGCCCGCAGCGCCCGGCAGGATCGACTTCAAACGATGATCATGCGGCACGGCAACCGTGGGCCACTGGCCAAGCGCGCAAGCCGCGGGAGAACCACCGCCGGGCCGCAAACCGTAACACAGCGTAATCGCCCTCCAGGGAGCGCTCGGCGCGTCGCGGCAGCAAAAAACGACCTGCGGCCCGTCCTCGCCCTGCTCAGGCGCAGCCCAGTAGAAGAGCCGATCGACGCCCGTCAGGGAGGCGGCGAAGAAAGAAAGGCCCAGCCGCTCCGCCTGCTCATCCAGGGACGACCACAGCTCCCAGGGGCTCAGAAGGACGTAGTCGTTTGAAACGGACGTCAGGGCCTGGCCGTGCCGGACCAGGAGGCTGCGCCCCTTGACGTTGGCGAAGTGCGACCTAATCGCGTCGTTCCAGACCTTGAGGAACAGCTCAGAACGGCCACGACGCAAGAGGCAGTCCTTGGGCGTGACGGGCCGTCTCAACCTCTCAAGTCGACGCCTCAGCCCTGGCTGGATGGCCCTGGCCAGAGACGCCCAGGCCGACCGGGCCAGGTAGAGACCACGGCGTGTCTTGAGAAACCTCTCTGACCGGGCGTCGTCGAGCAGGAGGTCCTCTGGCGATCTGACCACGACCGAAGCGCAACCCAGTCGAGGCAGCTCATCAAGGAAAAGCCGTCTCTCGTGGGCGAGGTACAGACCAGTTCTCTTGCGTTCGGACACGATCACGAGTGCTTTCCGTCCTCGCCGTCCTGGACGACACAGAGGTCTTTGGTAGCGCGTTCGTTTTCCGTTTGCAGCTTCTAGCCCGCTACAGAGGGCTTTGGTAGGCAATTCTTTTCCGGAAAAGAATCAGCTACCAACTCGATCGTATCTCGTCGAGAAAGGCGATTAGAGAGCGCAGAACGAATCGCGTTTCCTTCTCGCCGCCCAGAAAAAAACACGGTCCTCTCTCCAGGCCGTTGGCCAGGGTGAACACCAGGGCACGGCCCGGCACCTTCGTGCAGGGGCCGAGAACCAAGGCCGGCGGGCTGCCGCCCGGCAAGAAGTTCTCGTCGAGCAGATCGCCCCAGTCAAAGCGCCCTCGCGAGCGCAGCAGTCCGGGCGACAGAAGGGCCGTCAGCTCCAGTTGGTGCAACCAGCCCGTAGGGCGCGCTACCAACCGGAAAGGGAACTGCGGGCAAAGATCCGTGAAGGCGGCAAAACCGAGTCGGGGCACGCCAGTAAGAACGCTGGTCCGCCGCCTGACGTCGGGCGACATGCCCTCCAGGCCCAGGTGCTTGAAGAGCCGCTTGAGCACCGACTCCTCCAGCCGGTGCTTTCGCTGCTCGCGCAGCTTGGCGCTAAATCGCTTTTGCACCTCGCCCAGGTCAGGGCCGTCCGGCTCATACTCGCGCGGCTGGTCAAGCACGGGCCCCCTCCATGCCCTGCGGGTCATCGGGCAAGGTCGCAAGATCAAGCCCGTCGCCCGGAATGGCGACGATCCTCTGGACCGCCTCGCGCCTCTGCCCGTCGATGTCGACACCGGGCTGAAAAACAAAGCGGTCCTGGATACCGAGCGGGCCCCGCAAAGCGCGGCGCAGCTCCTGGTTCGCCTCGATCAGGCAACCCAACTTCCTGGCGCTCACGGGCTCCTTCTCCGACACGCCCAGCCGCTCACTGGCGAATGAGACGGACTTCCCCTTGTTGACGGGCCGGATGTCAACAAGGGCGTCGATCTCCTTTCTCACCTTGGCGGGCAAGTCGCTATCCAGCAGGCGATCCACCAGGGCGGTCTCCCAGTCCCAGTAGGTGCGCTGGATGCGGCCGCCCGCGGCTAGCTCCTCGAAGTACCAGCGCATCTCCACTTCCAGGGGCTGCCCCTCGCCGGCCAACGAGTTCTTGTAGATCTTGAGCCGGATGCGTCGGCCCAGCTCGTGGACGGGTGAGCGGTTCTCGAACTGCCGGCCAACCGGCTGAAACTCAATCTCCAGCGACTCGTGGAAGCGCGGGGCGTAGCCGCCCTGCATGTTTCGCACGTTTCTGTTGCCGTGGCGGTCCGGGGACAACTTCAGGTGGTTCACGAACCCGACGGCGAACGGGCTCAGGTCAAACCAGTGCCCCATCCGCTTCAGGTAGGTGTTGAGAATGTTGGCCGCCTGCGGCTGTACCAACTTGGCGGCGCCTTCGGACTCGATCGCCTCGCCGACGCTGGCCGTGGTAACGCCGCCGATCGAGTCCACGATGAAGAACCACGGATAGGCGCTGGGCGGGTCGTGCTCGGCCAGCATCTTCCGCGTGGCGTCGAGGTTGGCGGTCACGCACTCCTGCCACTCCTCCACGGTCCGGGCGTAGTAGACCGCTCGCCTCCGGTTGTCGTAGCCGGAGATGCTCTTGAGAAGAGAAGCACTCTCCTTCTTCTCGGTCTCGATCAGGGTGAAGCCGCCGCCTGCTCGCCTGAAGATGCGGCCGACCTCGTACATGCCGGCGCTCTTGCAAGAGCCCGGCTCGCCGACGAAGACGTAGCTCCTGCCCAGAGGCAGGCCCGGAAGGCCGAGCAGTGATTGCAGGGCCAAGGGCGCGTCCAGGCAAAAGAGCCTGCTCTCCTCCGCGCCGCCTACGTACTGCCGCTCACCCCAGTGCTTGCGCATGTCCCTCTGGGCCGCCTGGAACACCGCGTCCAGAGAATCAGCGCCCTTGGGTGTCTGCGATTCATCAGTTTGTTGCTTCTTTTTGGCCAATAGAGCTCCCTCCGCTCAAGGGTGAAAAGGCGAGGCGGCCCGGCCGCCTCGCCGACAGGAACGTGGAGGGCTTACTTGGGCGGCTGCTGTTCGCCGCGTCGCTGGCGCAGCATGTCGGCCAGCCGAGAGAAGACGGGCGCGCTGTTATCGCCTTCGACCGGGGCCGGCTCGTCCGGCATGCCTCCCCTGGGCACCACCGGGTCCACCGCGAGCTGTCGCCCGTCGGGGTGACCGACGTGACCGCCGATCTGGACCGGCTGGCCGGCCTGGTAGACCGTCGGCTCGTCGCCGCCCATGACGGTGTCCAGCGGGCTGGCCGGCATGTCGTCGCGCGGCGGGAAGTCCACAAGCTCCTGGGCCCTCGGGCCGCGTAACACCGAAGCCTCGGCCGCCGCGACCTGAGTTTGGCCCTGCCTGACGAGGGCGCGCAGCCGGTCGAGCTCGGCCTGCATGTCCATCTGGCCGGGGGCCGCCTGCTGCTTTTGCGGGGCGACCTGCGGCTGGCTAGCCCTCGCCACCGGCGGCTGCTGGAGAGGTGCCGCCGAAGCGCCTCGCCAACCCTGCCCGCCGCCCGCCGGCGCGCCCTGCTGAGCCGTCGGCGGCGCGAACTGCGGCTGCCGCACAGCGTCGGGCGTCAAGGCCTGAGCGGTCACCGATCCGTTGAACGCCCTCCAGGTCTCGTCACTGATCCAGTGCCTCTTGGCGCCCTGGAAGGCGTAGACGATGGCGTTGGGCGGGAAGACCTGGTTGAGGTAGTAGGCCTGCTCCTCGTAGTCCGGGAAGTGCAGCGCGTCCTCCCAGTAGATCCACTTCTGCCGGATCATCTCCAGGTCTTCCGCCGAGCCCATGTAGGGCGTGCTGTTGTCGAACAAAGGGCCGTTGGAGACCCAGACGTCGTAGCCGCCCTGGAGGGCCTGCTGGCGCCCGCCCTGGACGGCCTGCTGTACGGCCGGGGCCGCTCGCCAGCCGGCGGGGCCGCCTGGCCCGGCGCCGGGGGCCGTAACGGCCGTGCCGGACTTTCGGAAATGGAAGAACCGGCCATGCTCCGGGGCCACCGGGTCGCCGTGGACGTAACGGGCCTCGAAGTCGTCGGCCGGCCCCTGGTAGTCCAGCCTCTCCTCGTTGAGCTGGCTGCAGAGCTGGTTGCCCGCCGAGAAGCTGCCCATCGGGCTGCCGCCCGAGATCATGAAGATGCACGACGGCGACGTCGGCCCGCCCCCTCCCAGGGGCGGTCGGTCGTGGGAGTAGGTCGGCTTGCCGTCCGACAGGATCACCATGCCCTGGATCAGGTAGACGGTCTTGGTCCTCTCGAGGGGCGGGCCCGCATCGCGCTCCCTCTCGAAGAGCATCACGAAGTTCGGGTTGCGGCGAATGTCCTCCTCGCGCTTCTTGGCCTGGTAGATCGCGTTGTAGAGGATGTTGAGGGGCGTACCGTCGGGGTCGTAGGGCTTGCCCGAGCCCGGATCGTGAGTCAGGAAGGTCTTGCGCTGCGGGCCCTGGCCGACGCTCCAGGCGCAGTCGTACTTCCTGATCCAGTTGCCGAAGCGACTGTCGAGTTGGGCGTTCTTGCGGTAGGGCTCGAACTGGTTGACGTCCTGGTAGGAGAGGCTCGGGAAGGGACGGACCACCGTCTCGCCGGCCGTGTAGGACGGCTTCTTCAAGACGGCGTTGATGCCCGCCTTGAGCAGATGGTTGCCAAAGGAGCCCTGGGCTCGGTCGGCGTCGCGGCCCCAGTCAAAGCGAGGCTCGGGAGGTGGGTTGCGGTGCTGCATGGGAAGCATCTCGTGAACTTGGTTGTAACTGTACAGAAGTTCAGAATACCACGCAAGAGAGGGAAGAATGACTTAAAGCGTCAAGAAGAAGTTTTTCGCGATTTTTCGTTCGCAGAGCAAAAGAATACCAGCACTTCGAGGGCGAAGCAGGCGACCAGCCCGCCCTTTCCATCAGGGGCCCGTTTGACGGGCCGGCCTGATTTTCGACTTAGGCGAGAGAGCTTTCTCTCCGCCGCGCGCAGGTCCAGGCCGTCAGGCAAGAGGGCCCGCGTTCGTCGGAGAAAGATCGCCAGGGACAGGTACTCGGCGCTTTCGGGCGTGGCCGCGTCCTGGTAGGCCAGGAGATCCTCGTCCGTCGGGGGCGACTTGTTGACCGGGAGCTGGTCAGGCGTAGGCTCGTCGTCGGGTAACAGGACCCGGCGCTGGCCGGGCGTTTCGATCACGATTGTCTCCTAGATCAGGTCGGGCGGAACATGCAACTTATCAGCCAACTCGGGCGTGAGCGTCTCGCCCCAGCGGTACTGCACGTCGATGTCGGTGGAGAGATGGAACGGCTCGGCGGAGAGCCGCTTACCGTCCATGTCACAGCGGTAGACGGGGATGGAGGCCAGGGTGGAAGGGATGACGACCTCGCAGAACCAACTCAGTTGGCTGGCCCGGCACTCGGCCATGAGCGCATCGTGCAGCTGCAACACCAGGCGATAGCGCGGCGAACCGTCGGAGAAGAAGCGGCCGGGGTAAGAGTAGAGCTTGTCCATCCAACGGCTGACCAGGTCGGCGATGCCCGACTGGATGTTGAAGTTGGCAGCCTCCCTCTTCATCTTTTCAAGCGCTTCCCGATCGTTCGTCATCGGGAAACGACGATGTCGTCCGAAGCAGTTCGTGATATGCCCAGGCCTGATCACACATCTCTGTGCCGACGCGAAGAAGGGCAACAAGCCGGCGTAGGCCTCAAAGATGCCCTCGCGAACCGTGGCCGCCTCCTCAGCGGTGATGTCCACCTCCTCTTCCTTGACGGCCCGAACGACGGCATCATCTCCACGTCCGTACAGTAGGCCGAACAGACAAGTTTGATGAGTTAACAGACCGTCATAGGAGACGATATGCCTCTGCTCGTCAGTGGTCTGAACGTCGTAAACCTGCCGCTCGCCTATGTCTATCAACGCCGTTACCTGCTGGAACGTCATCTGAGCCAGATGGAGCTCACGAAGCGCTGCCAGGGACTTGCGACCGTTCTCGTCCAGAAGCGCCTCGTCTGCCGACTTGATAATCATCACGAGCCGAACGCGGTTGAACGCGACGCGCACGTTCTCCCGGATGCACTCCCGACACTTCTCCCTGGCCACGCCGCGCAAGCCGGGCATGACTGCCAAAAGACGGTTGAGCTGCCCTGGTATCGGGTAGCAGTCTCGTTGGTATCGCGAGGTCACCTTGAGCCGGTCGGTCTTCAACTTCGTAACGCAGCCGATCTTCTCGGCGAAACGCATCCTCGACCGATGCGACTTGACCTCTATGGCGTAATAGTCGTTGTCGTATCCCTCTCGTCGCTCTTTGACCAAGTGACAAGTGATGCCGAAGGAGAGAAGCAGCGTACGGACGTCGCGAGCCAGGCCCAGGCTGGACGTCGAGTAACGCGGTTTGAAGGACGTCTTGTTCCTGGTGATCGAGCCGTCGCCCTCGAACAACCAGCGCAGAAAAACCGCTAGCAACCGTTCCGGCCAGCGGAAGACAAAGTCCGGCACGCGCTTCTGCTCAGCTTTCCCTGGGCAGAACGCGTAGATCCACCGAGCGAGAGCCACAGAACTAATCAGGTAGCGCGTCTGCTCCTGGTAGCCAGTGGGGAAGGCGCTTTCAAAACGTGGTCGGCCCCCGAACAGGCGTCTGTACAAATCGATCGTCAAGTCCGCCAGCTCGGGGTCTTTCTCTCGCGCAAGGTGCATCGCCACCGCGCCGCTCACCGGATCGGACCAGCCCTCAGAGATATAAAGGCCCAGGAAGGCGGCCCAGTCCTCGGTGAACTCCTCGGGGAAATCGACGGGCTTGAAGCTCGTCCTGGGCGAGCAGGGGACCTTCGGGAACGCAATATCGTCGCCGAAGGGGCCGACCGCGTCACGCACAACCACCCAGTCGCCGAGCCGAAGATCGCCAGCCTGCTTGAAGACCATGTCGCCGTCAGGGCCCATGACCCAGTAGCGATGCGTGTACGTACTCTCCAGCGAGTAGCCGTCCTCGGTCTCGACCCGCAGACACGGCTTGACGCCGCCGTTGTAGACGCCAACGACCGGCGTCGTCGAGACGTGATTGACTACTCCCAGGCCACCGGTATGGAGACGGCCCTGGTCAGGCGGAAGATCGCCCGCTAGCGAGTCGACCAGAAACCAGCCAGCCGTGGTCTGGAGCCTGGAGCCTGAGACAACGCACTTGGCGGCTATGCGCAAGTTCTCCCTGCCGATACCTTCCAGGCCCTTCTTGGTAGGCGGGCATGGCAGCTTAAAGGCTCGCACGGCCGTCGCAGAGTGGATGTCGTAATAGTTCGGGTCGTCCTCATCCAGGTTGTTGCGACGGCAATGGTCAAGCATGACGGGATCGGCCGCCTGGATGGCCGTCATCATCAGCTCGGCACCCTTGAGATCGAAGTCCACAAGCAGCCAGGGGTCCTCGCCCTCCGCCACGGGCGTGGCCGTGAACATGCTACGGACGGCGTACTTGTAGTGCGCACCAAGGATCTTCTTGTAGTCCTTCTCCCTCCTCTTCGTACAGTTCATCAGGTTGGGCCTAACGGATCGCGCCCTGCCTGTCTCCTGCGTCTGGAAGAAGTGCGAGTAGATCCGGCCATCCCTGCGGACCGAGCCCAGGAGACCACCCAGCTGCAAGGGCTCGCCGTCATCGCCCTCCACCACCAGTCCATCATCGTCGGTCTCAGGGGCCCTGAGAGAGTTGGTAGTGACCTGCCTCAGGAAGCGCCAGTTGCGCAGCTTCTTCACCAGGGGGTTACCGGGCGCAAGGATGCCCAGGACCTCCTTGTCAGTCGATGGCGTATAAAGCCCTTGCTCATTGCGAGCTACCACCTTTTCCCAGTTCTTGGGCGGCTTGCCCGTGGTCCTGACGGGAGTGAGATAGAGCGACACCGCGCCCTGAGGCCTGGTCCGGTCGTCCTTCCGGCCCGCGTACTGCTCGCCGAAAAGCAGCTCCCGACAGTCGAAGTGGCTGCCAGGGTTGAACGCAGTCCAGTTCGCGTCAACCTTCAGCTCCTGAAGAAGCGCGACGGCGGCCTGGTGATAGGTCTCCGTGAGCTCTCGGCCTCTCTCCTTCTTGTCGGTGTAGAGGCCAGTCATCTCGATCTCGAGCCATGCTTGCTGCGCCCGCATGCTGATCCAGTAGGGCAACCAGGAGGAGTTGCCGTGCTCGTCCGCATCGAGAAGCCCGCCGGGCCTGGTGAAGAGCTCGAGCAGCCTCTGTGGGCCATCCACGTCGTATATCGAGTAAAGGTGCAAAACCTCGTCAGGACACTCGCCATAACCCTCCAGATGTTTCTGCGGGATCTTTCGCTTGAGGCAGTAGTCGTGCTTCCACTGCTCCAGCTCGACGTTCCAGCGCTTCATCCCCAAAAGCGACTGCGCCACGTACTCCAGCTTGAAGCCCTCGGCGAAGCCGGTCTCCCTGATCGCGTGGGCCATGAGCATGGTGTCGTGGCCGCCCCTGGTGCGCATCTCCTCCGGGCTCTTGGCGGCCTCGTACTGGCGCATCAGGGCCAGCCCCAGCTCCTTGTCCAGCTCGTGATAAATGCGCGGGATGTCGGCACGCAGATGGTGGCCGGCGATGCGCACTTCTCTTCCGGGAGAGGAGGTCAACAGCCTGCGCAGGTGAGGGACGGCGCGGGAGATCGACGGGCAGAAACCAGGGCCGCCTCCTTGCCCTCTCAAGACCACGCAGCAGCCGAAGCGCGGTTGATCGGAGAACTGGATGGTACGTAGGTAAGCGCCGTTCTCCGACTGGTGCTCGCCGTGCCACTCGGCGTCAACGACGATGAGGGGTGACGGACCTCCTCGCTGAATCACCATGTCCACGACTTGCGCAAGCTCGTCCTCTTCAAAGACCACGCGATGGTCCACAGGCGCTTCCTTGGCCTGCACCTTGCCCTGAAGGGCGCCTGCGAAGTAACGCAGCCCGTCCATGAAGAAGGCGCGCTGCTCCGGGGAGCGCACCACGGCCGCAGGGTGGGTCACCACCACGACCCTGGCCGCGTAGGCGGGATGTTCGCCAAAGGCCCTGACTTGCCGCTCGAAGTAGCAGCACTGCGCGTCCTTGACGGCCGTCTTCGCGCCAAGCACGGCCTTGGCGGCCTCGGCGCCCAGGGCGAGAATGAGCTTGGGCCTGACCAGCGCGATCTCGTCGGAAAGGACCGGGGCCCAGTCCTTGAACTGCGTGGAGGAGACCTGGTCCGTAGACGGGTCGGCCCTGGGGTGTTTGACCAGGTTGGTGACGTAGAGGCCTCCCTGCACGTCACCCGTGACGCCGGCTTCTTTCAGACACTCGGAGAGCATGATGCCCGACGGGCCGGTCAGGTTTCTTCGGGCCGAGGCCTCCTGATCGCCGGGCCACTTGCCAACGACCATCACGTCAGCCGGGACGGGGCCTCTGGGCAGCTCCTCGCCCCAGAGATGCCCGATGATGCAGGAGACGGTGACGATCGCCTTCTTGACCCGAACGTTCAGACACGTCCCGTTTCGGTAGAGAACGTCTCGTCGCAGTTCTACAAGGGAGTTGCCGCCGCCCATGAGCTCGGCCTGCTCGAGAAAGGAGGGGCCCGGCGGCAACTCATTCTCCTCCATAGGAGGAATCAGCCTTTGGTGGTCCATGTTTCAATCCTTGTTCTCGTGGATCTCCTACTCAGGCAAACTCCGGGTAGTTCGCGAGAAGGGCCTGCTTGACAATAGCGCGAAGAAGCGGGCGTGGAAGAGAGCCGGGATCAGGCCCGGCGCGAAGTTTGATCCGGAAAAGAAACTTCGCGCCGGCCAGGGCCAATCTTGAGAAGGCCTTTCCCGACTCCTCCCAGGCCTCAGGGTCGAGAAGGATCGCAATCGGACGATCCCTGGCGTGTTTGATGAGAAGGGTCGCCTGTTCGCAGGAGACCTCCTTGCCGCAAATGGCGACGGCGCCATCGCCATAGCGCCACACATCCGTGACGCCTTCAACCACTACCAGCACAGGCGCGCTTGACGCTCGGTCCAGGGCGTAGAGCAAACCGGATCGTGGCGCGTCCGGGCAGTTGTAGTACTTGGGCGTGAGCTTCCAGTCCGTCTCGCCCATGTAGCGGGCCTGCCAGGAGACCATGTCGCCCGAGGCGGCGCGCAGCGGGATGATCAACCTCCCTGAGGCGAGAGCAAGGGCCTGCGAGCAGGCGTCCATGCACCAGGCCACGCCATAAAGTCGCCACAGCTCGTCAGGGTCATGGCCGCGTGAGATCACGTACTGCCTGGCCGGGTGAGGCCCTGTGAGCTGAGACAAGGGGTAGCAGACGCCAGGGTAGGAGACAGGCCCGGATGTCCTCTTCGGGGCTCCTGGCGACGCCTGAAGAACCACGTCGCTCTTGCCATAGGAGAACATGGCCTGCTCGAAGACCATGTGGGCGAGCGAGCGCCTATTACCAGGCTCTTTCAGGCAGTCGTCGTTGAAGCACTTGACGAACCGCCAGGACTGCCGGCCGAAGGACTCGGGAAGGCCCCAGGCGTGGCAAACGTACAGCCTGTTCCTGGTGTCGTTGCAGAAGGGGCAACAGACGACGTACGTCTCCCCCCATGCGGAGATATCGAGCGTGAAGCCGTGCTGCGCGTAGAAGGTGTCGGCCGTCTTGACTGCGGCGAAGGGCTCGCCGTGTCGCAGGACCTTGACGTGACGAAACAGGGACTGGAGCGCGAAGTAAAGCGCAGGCCTAAGGACGTCCACGGTGGTCAATCCAGGTCGGCCACGCCCTGAACATCAGGCGCGGCCTTGTTCTTTTGCCCGCCTTGCGGCGGTATGGCGATGTCCAGGTAAGAGGCGTCGGACTTGGAGACGGGCCTTCCCAGGGAGGGGTTGATGGTCATGTCGGTCGCCCGCTCCAGGGTGTTGATCTCGCCTCGGAGATAGAGGAGGACCGGGGCCTCCGCGCCTTTGGCTCTTCGTGTCTTGTCGCAGAAAAACTGCAGGCAGTTGGTCGCCTTGTCCCGGACGCCCAACTGGAAGCAGAACGCGACGTTCTCGCCGAAGTTCTTGGCCTCGGCGGAGTCGGTGTAACGAAAGGTGCTGGTGAATCCCTTGGCGTTCGCCGCCGCCGAGAGCTGGTGGTAGAGCCAGGCCCGGCAGTTGAAGGGCCGGGTCACTTTTTGCATGAGTTCGTCCGGCATGCCGCCGACGTAATGGCGCAGCTCGTCCATGCTCCGGCCGCGGGCGAGCAGGTAGCGCTTGGCCGCCAGCCCGGCGTAGTCGACGAAGATGGCGCCAGGCGGCCGACCGTCCCTGGTAGCGGCCATGAGCTCGGCCACGATCTCGTCGACGTAGCCCGTTCCCCTCTGCCGGTTCTCGTCTGCGCCCGAGTAGTCATGCACCCACACGTTCCTGGCCATCAACTCTCGGGCGGCCTGCAGTCGCTCGAACTCGCCAGGGAAGTTATCAATGCCTTCCCTGGCGATCTCCTTGGCGAAGAGACAACGCTCGTACTCCCTGAGCTGGCCCGTGTGTGAGAGCAACTCGGGCTCGAGCTCGGGCATGCCGGGCGAGTCCATCCTGATCCTGGCGGCGTGCGCCCAGAACCGTCGGACGCACTCGGCGTAGTCGGCCTCGTACGTGAACAGATGACAGTGCTGTAAGTCCTTGCCCTTGCAGTCGGCCTCGTACTGGAACTGCAGCGACTTGGCATAACACGACTGAATGGCCAACGCGGTCTTGCCACTGCCGTACCCGCCCAGTACGCCGTAGACCTCCGACGCGGCGTCGCCGCCAGCCATGAAGTCGTCGAGGAAGTCAATACCGGTGGAGGTCTTGTCGAGCGGTCGCAGTTTGTGGCCGAACGCCGCCGCCGAACGGGCTGATGTCGCCTTGAGCGCCTCCAGTTGCAGGTCGCTGTTTCGGGCCTGCTCGAGCAACGGGCCGAGCCCTTCAGGCACCGAGGCCCTGCCGACCGTGGCGATCAGCTCGCAGAGGGGGTCGTAGACGGATCGCTCGCGCAGGAAGTCCACGAGCAGGGACCGGCCCCAGGCGTGGTCGAGAACGGACGTCTCGTCAAAGAGGAAGTCCAGCAGCCCGCCATCGCCCAGCAGTAACTGCGCCATGCCCGGGTCTGGCGGGCCGGCGGCGAGCCTGGCCGCCATCTCCGCCCGCGTCATGGCGTGGAGGGCCTCCACCGACTTGGGCAGAGCGCCGCCTGCGTAGCGGTCCACGCAAGCGAAGACCGACTCCAGGGTCAGTAAGTAGTGCCGCTCGAAGCGCGGGTCGAATAGTCCATCCTTGAGCCTGTCCCTGGCGATCGGGAAGAGCTCGGGCAGCCTGAGGGCGTGGCGAAGCATCTGGTCCTTCTGCTCGCTCTGCAGTCGGTAGCGCAGCTTGGCGCTTTCCACCTGACCGCCCCGGCCTTTCTTCTCAGAGAGCATCAGTGCGTTCCTTGTCGCGAGGCGCGAACCATCCCTCTCTGAGCCGACCTGAAAGAAGGTCGGCCAGCTCGGGGAAGTCGTCGGGTAATCGGTCGCCCAGCACTCGGGCCCACTCGGCCCTCGAAGGAAGATACTCAAGAAAGGCGGCGTCAAAGAGCTCCCGAACCAGGTTCGTAGCGCCGGCCTCGAGCGCGGCGCAGAAAGCAATCAAGGGCGAGAACGAGGCGAGTGACAACACCTCGCGAAGTTGTCGCTCGCCGTCCTGAAGCGGGTAAGCGCGCCTCTGGGCGTAGAGCCTGGCGCCCAGCCGATCAAGGTCCGCCCTGGCCCTGCCCGTCAACTTGACGAGAAGGGCCTCGCGATACTTCCTGGCCGCGCTCAGGGCGGCCTGCGTCTTGAGCATGTCGGGCAAAGGCGGCCTTTGGTTCGAGCAGCCAAGAAAGGCCGCAGCGACCAGGTCCGTCGGATCAACACCGTTCTTCCAGGCGAAGTCCACGAGGCCGGGCCATGACGAGTTGATCTTCTTCCCTGACGGGCCGCGGCCGCCATCCCAGGGGCAGGGCCTGTCCAGGTGGACTTCGAGAGGACCGCCTTGCGTGCGGTGGAGAAAGCCGGCTCTTTCGTGGAGATAGACGGCGCGGGTGCGCTCACAGTCGCGCCGGAAAAGAGCAAGCAGGGGGTCGTGGTCTAAAGACTGGACGGCCATGACACTTGCTCCCAGCCCATCTTCGCGTAATGGCCGCGTCGTTGATCGGCCCTGCGTGACAGCGATGGCTCAAAGCTATCACGGAAGTCCACGAGCAGGCCCACTTGCTTGTCGATGAGCTTGGTGATGCGCGACACCCGGCCGGGCATCTGGATGCTTGAGATCCGGCTGGTATCGGCGTCGGCCCGGATGAGTACCTGTAGCTCGGGGAAGTCCACTCCTCTCGACCAGACGCCGGTGGCAATCACCTTCTTGATGTCGCCCTTGAGAAAGGCGTCCCGGATGGCCCGCCTCTTGGCCTTGTTCATCCCTGCTCTTTCGCCCACCAGCCCTCGCTTGTGGTAGCTGTCCATCTCCTTGTCTTCTCGGTCTCCGTAGACCAGGGCCCAACCGGGAAGGCAAGCGCCAAGGTGAATAGCGTGCTCCACCTTGTCCACCAGGACCAAGACCTGCTCGTCGTCTGCAAAGGATCGGGCGACCTCGGCCACGGCCTTGTTTCTGGCCTCGTTCGCCCAGATAAGTCGTCTCTTCTTCTCCGTGTCGTGAGTCGGTACGTACGAGGGCCTTGGGATGGGCGGGTCTCGCCAGTCGACCATGATCGGAACGACCAGCCCGAGCTTGACGGCCTCCTGGTAGGAGAGCTGGAAGATGGTCTCGCCGAAGAGGGCCTCCATGCGCACGTCGGAACCGTCAAAACGGCCCTCGGGCGAAGCGGTGAAGCCAAACATCCTCGCGAAGCGGTAGCGCTGAAGCCTGGAGGCCGCCTGGTCGGCCATGAGTTCGTGGGCCTCATCGACCAGGACGATGTCGGCGTCGCAGGGGGATCGATGAAGGCTGTCGGCCGTGTAGACGGTCACCCTCTCTCCCGTCTTGCAGGCACCGCCACCCACACGGCCGACCTTCACATGTCTAGCAAGGAACTCCTCCAGGTTCTCGACGACGGAGACTGAGTCGGTGGTGACGTCGATCTTCGCCTCAGGCAGGGCCAGGCAGACCATGGTAAGCAACACCATTTTTCCGAAGCCGGTGGGCGCCTCCACCACGCCTGAGCGATGAGACAGAATGGCTTGAAGGGCCTCATCTTGACGGGGCCGGAACTGAAAATGCCTCCGGACGTTGTCCATGTCCGAGCGAAGGGCCTCAAGCCGGGCCGGCGGCGTCTTGTCCTGGTAGGCCGCTTCGCAGCCCGACTCTTTCAAAACGCGTTGCACGCGCCGCAGAAAACCGGCGCAGGTACAGAGACGGCCCTTCTCGTCACGGTCAAAAAGGGCCTTGCGAGTGACCTCCACGGCGCTGCCGCCTGTCTGCGACCGCTCAGAGGAATGAACGTAGCGCTTGTGTGCATAGCTCAACTGCGCACACAAAAGGGCGTCGAGGTCGGCGGGCAAAGGACCTCCGGCGGAAGAAAGCTCGATCAAGTTGCCGTATCGCCTGACGAGGACCTGCATATCAGTTCTCCGTGTCCAGCTCGGCCGCGGCGTCAAAGACAGCGTCAGGCCGATCGATCTTCGTGGCCCGCTCGGGCTTGCCCCAGAAGGTCAAGTGGATCGGCAAGCAAGGCAGAAGGCACAGCCAGAGATCCAGCCGAGGCGTCAAGCCTGCCTTGCGTGGACCGATGAAGTCGCACAAGGCCTGGGCGTGATTGGCCATGAGCGGGTGGTCGGGCAGTTGCCACTCCCTGCGCCAGAAGAGACCTAACCACAGGTCTCTCGGCTCCCACTCCAGACAAGCGTGAAAGCGGCTTTCGTTTCGCAACCAGAGACGTGAAAAAAGCCTTCGCCAGCGCCCAGCGTCATCGGCGATCTCACCGCCGCCCGAACCTATGGCCCAGGCGAGAAAACGCCATTTCCAGGCGTACCATCGCATGTCGCTTCCTTTCTTTCACAGGGCTCTTTCCGACCGATGCGACCGAAAGAGGTGCGCCGCCTCGCTGTCGCCGGCAAAGAAGTGGCCTGGCACGAACAGGCGGCCCTTGTGGCTCACGGACAGGCAGTCAAGCCATCCCTGCACCAGGTAGTCGAGGAAATGGCCAAGGGCCGCCTCCTCGCCGCGCAGCAGCGCGACCCGCTGAAAATAGTCGCAGGACGGCCTGGCGCCACCGGCGAGCCCGACGGCCCTTGCCAGGACGGTCTGGAGCGCGCAAGGGCCTGAGTGGGTCAGACCGAAGAGCGCTCGCAAAGGACCATCAGGCTCGGGAGACGAGTAGCCCGCGAAATACCGCGGGTCCACGATGGCTCCGACCACGCCGCCCAGGGCCCGGTCACAGGCACAGGCGAAAGACGCGTGGGCATAAACCGGGTGCTGTCGAACCAGCTCGGCGGCGCGCTGACTGGCGCCCGGTCGACCTGGTAGCGCGGCCAATCGCAGAGCGATTACGTCACCGGCTGTCACGTCGTGCCAGCCGCCGGCGGTAATGCGCGCTCTCAACGTGCTCATGCGACAAAGGGCCACTTCCGGCTCGGCGCCATCAAGCGGACCATCATCGGGCGTTGGAGTACAGACCTTCAAGGCGCGAAGACGTCCCTGCAGCCGGCTGGAGTAAAGCGGCTCGATCAGGGAGAGGTGACGCGCGTCTCCAGGCAGCCGACACTCAAGTGTCTCAAGTCGGCACCGCTTCAGGAAGGCCCGAGCACCGCCCTGAAGCGGTGCCGACTTGCCTTCGTAAGGCCGCCTGGCCCATAGCCGGCCACGCACGTCGAGCACCAGGTATATGGCATCAGGCTCCACTTTATCCCTCCGGCCCCTTCAAGCAAAAAGCCCTGTCAAACAACCGCGTTAGTGACGGCTCGTGAGTGACCATCAAAACCTGAAGCGGCCCGCCGGCTTGTTGTTTGAGCGCATCGAAGGCGACCTCCAGGCACCCGAGGTTGTCCTCGTCGAGACCGGCGGTCGGTTCGTCCAGCACAAGAAGGCCGGCCTCAGGGGCGAAGCGGGCAAGAAGCCCGATACGGAAGGCAAGACCAAACAACACGCGCTGCGCCCCAGAGAGACGGCCGGCGGAGTGTCGTCCACGCACGCCACGAGCGACGAACCGCATTTTATCGTCACACGAAACGACAAACGGCTGTTCAAACCGGACGAGCACTTCGTTGGTCGCCTCAAGGGCCTCTTGCAGCCCGTCGAGCACCACGTCGGCCGGCACGGCCGAGTGATGGAAAAGCTCAAGCCCCCTGGAGGCCAAGGCTCGAGCTGACAGGGCCTTCTCAGCACGCGCGTCCGCCTCGCGAGCGACCTGCAGCCTGTTGTCCAGGTCCGCAATGCGAGAGTCGCAAGCACGCTTCTCGCCCACGAGACGAACCTTGCTCGTCCAGAGAGACTGGGCAGCCTTCAGGGCCCGGTCAGCCATGACGGCCTGCTCGTCGGAGGGCGAAGGTCGCTCAGCCAGGGTGGCTGTCAGCGAGGAGATCCGACGACTGATCTCCATCTCCTGGCGGACCTGCACATCGCGCTCGGCCAGTGCCACGTTCAGCTCTTGCTTGTACCGCCTGAGGGCCTCCAACTGCGCCTGAGCCTGACGAAGGACCTGTGACAGGTTGGACGCGGTCACAGCGCTCACCGGGTCAGGCATGGCGCCCAGCGCGCTCCTCACGGCGGACAGCTCGCGCGACAACGACTCCCTGCGCACGTTGGCGGTCTGCACGTCACGATCGTACTTCTCGCTGACAGCCAAGCAGGAAGCCAGGGCCTCATACCGAGGCCGCGCCTCCTCGAGCCGCGCTCTTCTCTCGGTCAGGTCCGGCAAGGGCGACAGACACCAAGGACAGGAGGACAGGCCCTTCTCCGGGGCCCGCAGCAAGGCCTCGAGGGCCTGTATCTCGCCCGAGAGACTGCGTACCGTCTCGGCTAGCAAGAGCCGCGGCGGAGGAGCGTAGTTCTCAGGCGGCTCGGCCGGTCGGCAGGAAGAAATGTCCCGCTCGAGCCGGTCCTCCTCGCTCATCAACGTGTCAATCCTGGACCTGAGCTTGACCGCCCTTTGCGCGTTTTCCAGGTCCACTTGCAGCCTGGTAACCGTGCTCTGCAGCTCTTCTTCTCCAGGGGCCTTCGAGAGGGCCTGCTCCAGATTGGAGGCTCGTAAATCGGCGGACTGGCGGATGCTGCAGGCCAACTGCTGGTCTTGACGAAGGTGGGAGATCTGCTCCGTGAGGGCCTTGCCCTCGGCGTGGCGCTTGACCATCTCGTAACGCGGGTCGTTGGTCAACGACCACTTCTCGGGCACGTCGGCCAACGGCAGAAGCTCCGCCTCGCAGCGGGCCAGCTCGGCCCTTGCCATCTCAAGGTCTTTCTCCAGAGAACGAATCAGGTCTTTCCGATCGGGCACGGTCAGATCGGCCTCCAGCTTGCGCAGAGACTCTCTGGCCTTCCGGACGTGATGCAGCCCGAACAGCCGGCCAAAGAGCTCCGCGCGTTGGGCCGGCTGCAGGCCCAGAAACGACGCCATGCCCCACTGGGGAACAAAGCAGTAGGCGGCCCAGGCCGCCAGGGGAGCGCCCAACAGGGCCTCCAGTTTCTCTTCCACGTCCCTGGCGCTTCGCCAGGAGTGGTCGCTGATTTGGAGCACCTGCCCCGGCTCGCCAGGCAGCGGCCTGAGCCTTCTGATCAAGGAGCAGTGGCGACCGTCGTGCTCGAAGAGCACGGAGACAAAGGACGGTTCGCCCTCGGGTAGGTCGTTTCTCACCTGGTCGGCCTTGTCGCCCTCCAGCGGGCAGTCGCCCGTGAAGGCGTACTCGACAGCGGCCAGGATGGTGCTCTTGCCCGAGCCGTTAGGGCCTGTCACGCCGGTAAGGCCCGGCGCCGGGTCGAGCACGAGGTCCTCATGAGGCCCGAAATTTACAAGTCGAATCTCTTGTATGTGCATGATTGGCGCTCCCGTATCCGGCCTGCTAACCGGCGTTTGTGATGTCGGTCATGAAAACTCGACGTTCCTCCTCGGCATCGGGCGCAAGGAGGAAACGCAGCGTAAAGGCGTAGAGCTCCTTGTCAGGGCCGCAGCGCCTCTCAAGAGACCGCGCCAGAAGGCCGGCGACAGGGGCCCTTTCAGGCCTCTCGGCAGGACGTGGGGCACAGGTCTTTGCTTCAGCCCTGACCGTGCGAATGAAGAGGTGGGCCTTGCCCTTGAGCTCCGCACGCAAGCCGGCCACTTCGCCGGCGAGAGAGTGGCCCAGCTCAAAGGCGGCCAGTGGCACCTGAACGGCGGCCGGTAATCGACCAGGAGACCTGAAGTCGCGCACGGCTTGCAGGGCCGTGTAAAGGTCTTCCTGGCTTTGACAGAAGAAGCGAAAGCAAGGCCTGGAGGTGACGGGCAAGGACGTCACCTCCAGGCCGTCCACCAGGTAGACCGCCTTGCGCGTGGCGGCCTCCTGGAGATTGCGACCGCCAGGCGGGCCGGGCGAGAAGACCGTCAGGGCCGGCTTGTCACGGCGCTCGACGTACAAACACCTGTGAGAGTGGTTATCTCCGGTGAAGACCACGTCCGGCCTCTCCACCTCGGCAAGAAGGCCGTCGTTTCGGGCCTGAGGAGGCAGGAGCTCGCCCCAGGCCTGGTGACAGACAAGGGCCGTCGCATTAAGAGGCGCCTTCAGAAGGTCGAAGGCCAGTCGGTCGGGAGGAGACCAGTTTATACCGTAGGCGAGAAGCCCGCCCAGCGTGAAGAGCGACTCGTGCGCGCTTGTGGCGTGGCCGTGAAGAGCGGGCCAGGAAAGCGACGGGCTCAGGCCGCCGGGGCCTCTCTTGCTGGTCCGGTCATGCTGGCCCAGCAAGTAGCGAACGATCACCTCGCGTTGCTCCAGCGAGGAACAAAATCGCAACCACCGCGCCACGCTGGCGGGCTCGGGAGTTGGCGAATCGAAAATGTCCCCTAAAAGAACCAGTTGCTTCGCGCCCGTAGCGTCCACGATGTCGAGCAACTGTTCACAGGCGTGCTCCGAGTCGCCGGTGATCTCGGGCCTGTCGGCGCGAAATCGCTCGATCATGTGCAGGTCGGCCGTGACGACGCTCCTCACCGAGATTGCTCCGCCTGAGACGCCAGGGACCGGTAGGTCTCCATGATCCGTTTCTTGATCTCGGCCCTGGCTGAGTCATCCACGACCGGTGCATCCAACAGGTCGTACAGCGACATCAGCTCGGTCATGACCGCGGCCGTCATGATGGTGGACGGCACGATGAAGCCGTTGCCGTTGGGAAAGAGATCACTGGCCGCGACGTCGGCCAGCCGAACCGGGGTCGCCGCCCTGC